>Ga0187883_10000194_pt1 | contig 43057 bp, 38 predicted proteins | sample June2016WEW_20_1_2_FD_132966 | JGI IMG/M metagenome (GOLD analysis project Ga0187883, IMG submission 132966) | Peatland microbial communities from SPRUCE experiment site at the Marcell Experimental Forest, Minnesota, USA - June2016WEW_20_10 | ecosystem: Environmental > Terrestrial > Soil >...
TCCAGCGCAGAAGCGCTTTGAGAAGATGATCGAAGGATCGCCGGTGTTTGATTCCGTGTTTGAAAAATACGGCGACCGGCTGGGCGCTCTGCTGGCGGAAAAGATCGAGGTAGTGGAGGGCGACGTTTCGCAGCCCGGATTGGGGCTCGATCCCGAGGTTGCAGCGCGTCTGCGCAAGGATCTCGACCTGATTATCAACAGTTCTGGGTTGACGGATTTCAATCCCGATCTGCGGGATGCTCTGGCGGTAAATGTGGATTCGACTCATCACTTGATCGAGTTCATTCGCGGATCGGATCACGCGGCTTTGCTGCATCTTTCGACTTGCTATGTGGCAGGGCAGCGCGACGGACGCGTGAGTGAGCGGGTGCGTCCGAATTACACGCCGTTGCACTTGAAGAGCTTCGACGCAGAAAAAGAATGGCATCGCCTGCATGAACTGGTGAAGGCGGCGGAAGCGCGAGTGGAAGGACCGGATGTAACCGAGGAACTGAAGCGGCAAGCGCTCAGGAAGGAGCATGCCGCGAAAGGTTTGAGCGGGCAGGCGCTGGAAAACCAGATCCGCAAGAATCGAGTTCGGTGGTTGAAAAATTTTCTTACGGAAGAAGGCACTCGGCGTGCGAACGAGTTGGGCTGGCCGAATACTTACACGTTCACCAAGAGCCTGGCGGAATCGCTGATTGCGAAGCATATCTCGAAAGATGGCACGGGGCTGCCGATTGCGATCGTGCGTCCGGCGATTGTCGAGACTTCGGTGGCGAAGCCGTTTCGCGGGTGGAATGAGGGGATCAATACGTCGGCGTCGTTGTCGTATCTGTTGGGGACGGCATTCCGGCAACTGCCTTCGAACGAGCGCAAGCGACTGGACATTATTCCGGTGGATGCGGTGTGCGCCGGGATGACTCTGATTGGCGCGGCGCTGGTGGGGCGGCGGCACGATCCGCTGTATCAACTGGCGACTTCGGTGACGAATCCCTGTGACATGGGGCGTTCGATTGAGTTGACCTCGCTGGGGCACCGGCGGCACTATCGCGCGCAGGAAGGGCTGGAATACTGGCTGCGGCTGCGGATGGATGCGATTCCAGTTTCGAAAGAGCGCTATAACCGCATGTCGGCGCCGGCGCAGAAGATGATTATCAAGTCGATCCAGCGGGTGATGGCTCCGCTGCCGTCGGCGATGAAGAAGCCCTTGGCGAAAACGGAGCGCAACCTGGAGCGCGTGGAAAAATTAGTGGAATTGTTCGAGCCGTTTATTCTGCAGAACGAACATGACTTTGTCGCGGACAACGTGGAGAAGTTGTCGCAGGCGCTGACGCCGGAGGAGAAAGAAATTTTCGGCTATGACACGGCGGGGTTGGACTGGTGGGAGTATTGGATCGACGTACACATTCCGGCATTGCGGCGGTGGACGTATCCGCTGATTGAAGGGCGTGCGCTGGAAGCGCGTGCACCGCGGGTGCTGCAGATGCCGCCGCCGACCGTTGCAGTGACAGCTCCAACGACAGGTTCGCTGACAACGCCAGACAATGGCGATGCGGTGAAGACGGGAACGGACGGAGCAACGTGGCGATATTCCTGACCGGGGGGACCGGCTACATCGGCGCACATGTTGCCGCAAATCTGCTGGAGCAGCATGACGCGACCCTCAATCTGCTGGTGCGCGGCCGCGATCCGCAAGACGCCGAACTGCGGCTTTGGAACGCGTTGCAGTTGCATCTGCCGTTCCCAAAGTTCTACGAATACCGGCAGGCTAAGATCCGGATATTTCGCGGCGATCTGACTTCTCCACAGTTTGGACTCGAAGCGGGCGATTACGACCGGCTTGTGCACACCACCGATTCCATCATTCACTGCGCGGCCTCGCTGAATCGAAAGTCGGAAAAAAGTTGTTTGAATGTGAATTTGCGCGGAACACTCGCAGTGCTGCAACTGGCGCGGCAATCGCAGTACTATCACGGGCTGCGGCGGTTTTCGAATGTGAGCACGGTGGCAGTCGCGGGGAAGCGCAGTCACGAAGTTGTTTTGGAAGACCGGTCGATCGAGTGGGAGCGCTCGGATTACGATCCGTATGCGCGGACGAAGAAATTCTGTGAGCATATGGTGCGCGAGTTGCTGCCGGATGTGCCGCTGACGATTTTCCGGCCCAGTATTGTGTTGGGAGACAGCCGGTATCCGCAAACGACGCAGTTCGACATGGTGCGGTCGTTCGTGTTTTTGGCGGGATTGCCGGTACTGCCGTTTCGTCCGCATGACAAGATCGACATTGTGAATGTGGACTTCGTGGCGGATGCGATTTCTACTTTGCACATGAAAGCGAATCCCGAGCACGATACTTATCATCTTTCTGCGGGCAACGGGTCGCAGACGTTTCAGGAATTGACCAGGGCGCTGGCGGCGGAGCAGAACAAGCGCGGGCCGGTGTTTTTGCCGATCCTGGAAAAGCCGTTCGGGTCCATCGTCAGCACGTTGGCGAACCGCAAAGGACCGGTGGGGCGGAGCGCGGCGCTGATGAAGGTTTTCCTGCCGTATTTGACCTGGAATACGGTGTTCGACAATACGCGGGTCACGACAGAAATGGGGCGCAAGCCAGCGCCATTTTCGCAGTACAGTTTTCCGCTGCTCCGATTCAGCCGCGAGCACAATTTTGAATATCCCTATCAAGCCTGGCCGGAGAGCACGAATGCAGGAGGGTCCGCCGCATGATGGACTTCGTTCTGGAAGCGTGGGTATCGAGCATCATTGAAGGCAAGAAAATTCAGTGGATGATGGGCAAGCGGGAACCGTGGCAGCCGGGCGAGAAACTGAAACTGCTGTTTGCAGGCTACAACGGGACGCGCAATACCGGGTCGGATGTGCGCGTGGAAGAGATGTTGCGGCAGATCCGGAGGATTCTGGGGCCGGACAATGTTGACCTCAGCATGATGACGTTTAATTTTGACCGCTCGCGCGGATATTTCGAGGGCACGTCGCAGGTGCGGCTGCCGGATATTTTCCCTCCTTTTCTGGCGAATGAAGTGCCGAAACATCATGGCGTGGTGGCGTGTGAAGGGTCGATGTTCAAATCGAAATTTGCGAACGCTTTGACGACGATGATGATCGGGTCGCTGGGCATTGCGGCAGCGGAGAACAAGTTGTCGATCGGCTACGGCGCCGAGGCGGGACACATGGATCCGCTGGTCGCGAAGATGTGCGGACGCTATTGCAGGAATTCGCTGGTGATCACGCGCAACGACGAGTCGCGGAGAATTCTGCGCGAACTGGGCGTGCCCACAGAATTGGGCACGGACACGGCTTGGACGTTTGAGCCGCTGGGCGCGGAGTATGGGCAGAAAGCGCTACGCGATGTAGGGTGGGATGGGAAGACGCCGGTGCTGGTGGTATGTCCGATTAATCCGTTTGAATGGCCAGTGAAGGCGTCGGTGGCGAAGGCCGCGCTGCACAGCCTGACCGGCGCATACCAAGAGAGCCACTACCGAGGGCCCTACTTTCATCACGCGGGACCAGAGGCAGACCGCGCCTACGAACATTACTTGAGTTCGATCGCGAAGGCAGTGGGCGCGTTCCGGCAGAAGAAAAATGTGTTTGTGATCATGGCGGCAACCGAGCGCATGGATGCCCGGCCATGCCGACGCATCTCGGAGAAATTGGGCGGCGTTCCGGTGCTCACCTCGGATGACTACAACATGTACCAGTTGGTCAGCATTTTGCGGGCGTGCCGCATGATGGTGTCTTCGCGTTATCACGGGATTGTGACTTCGATGCCGGCGCTGGTGGCGTCGGCGGGAATCACCATGGATGAGCGGATACGGAATCTGATGAACGAGCGCGGGCATCAGGAGTTGCTGATGAATGTGGATGATCCGGATTTAGAAGCCCGGACGCTGGCGGCGATTGAAATTCTGGATCGCGACGGGGAGCGAATCGCTGACGGAATTGCGCGGACCACGGTGAGGAATTTGAAGCTGATGGCGCGCATGGGCGTGTATTTCGAAGAAGAAGTGCGGCGGCGCTATCCGGAGTTCCCCACTCGACGCGGGGAGTGGAGCTGGGAGGATTATCTGCCGTCGATGAGCGAGGGATTGAAGGATTTGGTGGCGGCGTACGGGTAGACGTCGCGGGGAGAATCCTCGCTGCGTTGTGATGAGCTTAACGTTGGGGTCCTTCGACTCCGCAAGAGCTTCACTTCGTGAAGCTCTTGCTGCGCCCAGGATGACAATTCGGAAATAGATGACTTTTCTCGACGAAATATTTGCGAGCCTGCAGCGCAGCGGAGATGCGGTTGTGCTGCAGGAACTGCGGGATGGGCAGGCGGTTCAGCTCACGGCGCGGCAACTGCTGGCCCAGGTGCTGGTGGCGCGGGCGTATCTGCGGCGACTGCGGATCAAGAAGGGCGACCGCTGCGCTCTGCTGGCGCATAACTCGATGCAGTGGGTGGCGATGGATCTGGCCATCATGGCGGAGGGTTTGACGGTGGTGCCGTTGTACGCGCGGCAGGCGCCCGCCGAACTGGTTGCCATGATGAAGGATTGCTGGCCGGCGGTGATTGCCTGCGGCGATCGATCGCTAGCCGATGCCATTGTGGAAGCGTGGCCTGAAGCGCCGCCGCATTTCTGCTTCGACAATGTTTTCACGGCGGGGCGCGAACCGGTGGAGAATCCGGCGCTCGTCGTTAGAGAAGAGGATGTGGCGACGATCATCTACACCTCGGGCACCTCAGGCGAGGCGAAGGGCGTGATGCTGAACGCGGGCAACGTTGGGTACATGCTGGGCTGCACTTCGGGGCGGCTGGATCAGCTGATGAAAAAACGTCCGGGGCAGGACGCCGTGTTTCATTATCTCCCACTGTGCTTTGCGGGCTCGTGGATCATGATGCTGACCTGCCTGCTGCGCGGCAGCAAACTCACACTGAATACGGATCTGGGAAAGATTGCGGCGGAGATGCGGTTGGCGTCGCCGGACTATTTTCTGAATGTTCCCGCGCTTCTTGAACGCATGCGCAAAGCGGTCGACGAACAACTGTGGAAGACCGGCGGATTTCCCTTGAAGGCGTACACCAAGGCCAAGGGCGCATGGGTGCGGCGGCAGGAGGGCAAAGCGCGCGCCGGGGACGGGATCTGGCTCGGGCTGGCGAATCGGCTGGTGTTTCCTACCATCCGAAAAAAGATGATCGGCGGGAAACTGCGCGCGCTGATTTGTGGTTCGGCGCCGCTGAGTGTGGAGACGCAGCTGTTTTTTATGATGCTGCACATTCCGGTGCTCCAGGGGTATGGCCTTACGGAGACGACGGGGCTTTGCACGCTCGATGATCCGGACGGTGTGGTAGAGGCGGGGCGTGTGGGGCCCGCGATTTCGGGCGTGGAGATGAAGATCGCGGAGAACGAGGAGATCGTAGTGCGAGGACCGAATATTTTCCCGGGATATTGGAATCGTCCAGAGGAGACGGCGAAGGTGCTGCACGATGGCTGGTTTCATACTGGCGATCAGGGCGAGGTGGACGCGAACGGAAACTGGAAGATTGTCGGCCGCATCAAGAATCTGATTATTCTTGCTTCGGGGCATAACGTTGCTCCGGAGCCGATTGAGGATAAGATTTTGCACGAACTGCCGGATGCGATACAGGTGGTGGTCGTGGGCAATGGGCGCGGATATCTCGCGGCCCTGGTCACGGGCAAAGTGAATGGCGCGAAAACGCAAGCGGCGCTGGACCTTGTGAATCCGGGCCTTCCGCATTATAAGCAGGTGCGGGCCTTTCATCTGGTGGAGGATGCGTTCACCATCGAGAGCGGGCTGCTGACGGCGAACGGCAAGCTGAAGCGCGACTTGATTGCGGAGCGGTTTCGCAACGAGATTGACGCGATGTACGAGGCTTCGAAAAACGAAGCTTCGAAAGACCAGGCTTCAATGAATCAGGCCTCGAGGGACCCGGCGGCGAAGACGGCATGAACGAGTTCAAGGGACAAACGCTTTCGTGGCAGATCGTGAATGGCGCCATTGAGCTTGCATTGCATCGCGATCCTTGCAATGAAATCGGGTCGCTCACGCTGGAGGAGCTGGAAAGGTTTACGGCGGAGCTGCCGGAGTTGGCGAACGAAGCTCAGGCGTTGATTGTCCATTCGACGTTGAAGGCCGGGTTTTCGGCGGGAGCCGATTTACGCGAACTGTTTCAGCGCGGGCAGGAGATGGAAAAGGACGCAGCGGTACGCGGAGTGCGGGAATTTCTGGAGCGTATTCACTTCGTGATGAACGCGCTCGATGCCGCGCCGTTGACTACGATTGCGGCGGTGCACGGCGTGACGTTTGGCGGCGGGTTCGAGCTGGCGCTGGTTTGCGACATCATTATTGCGGACCGCATGGCGCGGTTTTGTTTTCCGGAGCTGCGGCTCGGACTGATTCCTGGATTCGGCGGAATTCCGCGCCTGAAGCGGGATTTGGGTAATGCGGTGGTGCGCGATCTGCTGCTCACCGGGCGCAGCTTCAACGTGATGAAGGCGCAGCAGATTGGCCTGGTCAGCCAGATTGCCGCTGAAGGCGAGGCGCTGCGGGTGGCGCGCGCTACGGCCAGCCAGGTGGCGAAATTCGACCGGCGGACGGCAGCGGCGGCGAAGGAGTTTGTGAAGCCGATCCCGTATGCGGAGTTGAAGCAGGAGATTGATATTTTCTGCGACCTTTATTCGCGTCCGGCTGTCGAAGAGGGACTGCGCAAGTTTGTGGAGAACGAGGGAGTGCAGCCGTACTTACCTTAATTTGTAATTGGCGATTTGTAATTTTTGTAATTTGTAATATTAAGGACGCACGCTTATGCCAGCGCCTACTATCGATCACACGCTTGACGAAGTTTTGAATCTGGCGGCTTCGCATTTTAAGGTGCCGCGCGAGAAGCTCACGCCAGACGACGACTTTTTCAAGACGCTCGGAATCGACAGCCTGCAAGCGCTCGATTTGCTGACGCGGCTTGAGCATCACTTCCGCATCGAGTTGCCGGATTATGAACTGCAGGGCGTGTCGGATTTTCGGACGCTGGCGAATCGGATTCAGGCGCGGCTTTAGAGGCAGTGGTCGGTGATCAGTGGCCAGTGGCCAGCGCGAACCATGACGATTAACGACTGACCACCGACCACTTTCTTTTCTATGCTTGATCTCCGCCAATATGCCAGCCTGGGTGCAGCGCTGAAGGATGCGCTGGAGCGCTGGCCGAACGAAACTTGCCTGATTGAAGCCGATCGCGACCGCGAAAAGCTGCGGCTTACCTATTCTGATTTTAAGACAATGGCGCGTCCGCTTTGCCGCGCACTTGAAGACGCCGATTTCAAGGCGGGAGACCGGGCGGCAATCATCATGACGAATCAGTCGAAGTGGCTGATTTCGGCATATTCAATATTCTTCTGCGGCGGAGTGCTGGTTCCGCTGGATTACAAATTGACTGCGGCCGAGCATCTGCAACTGCTGGCGCATTCGAAGGCGCGGTTTCTGGTCGTCGAATACTACTTGTGGCGCGCGATCACGCAGTCGCCCGAGTTTGCGAAACTCACAACGGAGATTGTGCTGGTGACGGAAGCGCCGGCGGGAGCGGACTTGCGGGGCGCTTATCGTTGGGAAGAATTCAAGAGAAAGGGCGAGCCACTGTTTGTGGCGCGGCAGCGCGAGGACACAGCTTGCATTGTGTATTCATCGGGGACGGGCGGGCGTCCGAAGGGATGTGTGCTCACGCACGACAGTTATCTGGAGCAGTGCGCTTCGCTGACGGCTTGGTATCCATTTTGGCCGGGCGTGCGCTATTTGAGCATTCTTCCGACCAATCACGCGATTGATTTCATGGTCGGATTTATCGGGCCGTTCATCTGCGGAGCTTGCGTCGTTCATTTGCGGACGCTGCGTCCGGAGTTTGTGCGCGATGCGTTTGTGCGTTATCGCATCACTTATGTGAGCCTGGTGCCGATGGTGCTGAAGAATCTGGAACGCGGGCTGCGCGCGAAGTTTGATGAACTGAAGCCTCGCAAGCGGTGGGTGCTCGACCGCTTGATTGGGATGAATAAAATGCTGACGCGCGGGCGTTCTCGGGTGGAGTTGAGCCGGCGTCTTTTGCCGCAAGTCCACAAGGCATTTGGCGGTGAACTGAGGGCGCTGATTGTTGGGGGAGCTTTTACGGATCCTTCGACGCTGCAGTTTTTTTACGATCTGGGAATTCCGGTGGCGTGCGGATACGGACTGACGGAGGCTTGCACGGCGGTGACGCTTAACGATCTGAAACCATTCCGTGCCGATACCGTGGGCAAGCCGCTGCCTGGGACCGAGGTGCGAGTGCTGAATCCGGATAGCGACGGGATTGGCGAAGTGGTAGTGCGGAGCCGCGCGGTGATGTCGCATTATCTGGAGGATCCGGAACAGACGGCGCAGACGATCGTCGAAGGCTGGCTGTTGACAGGCGATCTGGGGCGATTTGATGTTAATGGGCATGGGCATCTCCAGCTTTTCGGACGCAAGAAAAATATGATCGTCACGGCAGGCGGGAAGAATATTTATCCTGAAGACATTGAGGCCGTTTTTGATGGTCTGCCGGTGAAGGAATTCTCCGTTTTTGCGGCAAACTATTTGTGGCCACCGAAGACGCTGGGCCACGAGATGCTGGTGCTGGTGGTGCGACTGGAAGAGAACCAGCAGTTCGACGGGCGTTTGTGCGACGATCGTTTGCGCGACGAGATTGTGGCGCGGAACCGGCGCCTGGCCGACTTCAAGCGCGTGGGTGGGTACCTGCTGTGGGAGAAAGATTTTCCGCGGACGGCGGCGCTGAAGATCAAGCGCGGAGAATTGGCGGCGGAGATTGGGTCAGTTGCTACGCGCGCGGGAGTCGTGGGGGTGTAGCTGTCACTTTCAGCCATCTCGGCTTTCAGTCCTTCGGAGGAAGAATCGCCCTGAGCTCAGAACTGATGAGCTGAGAGTTCAAACGTGAACGAAACTTTTCTTGCCATTATTAATCCGGCGGCCGGTGGCGGGCGATGTGGCGAGCGCGTGGGAGCAGCGCTTGATCGCCTACGATCTGCGGGAATTTTGCTCGAGACGGCGGAAACTCGCTCGGCTGGCGACGCCACTCGGATTGCGCGCGAGGCTTATGGGCGCGGCTATCGCAGCTTTCTCGCGGTCGGCGGGGACGGGACCTCTTATGAAATCGTCAATGGATTGTTTCTGGGGAGCAGGGGAGTCGGGTCTCAGGTATCAGGTCTCGGATCTCAAGAACGTCCAGGTGCGCAAGAACAGATTCCCACGCTGGGATTTCTTCCGCTCGGTACTGGCAATTCATTTCTGCGCGATTTCGTGGAGGGTGCTTCAAAACAACATGGTTTGGAGCATGCTATGCAAGCGCTGTTGGCGCGGCGTTCGCGACTCTGCGATGTTTTGCGACTGACGCATCGGGACGGAGCGATCTACTACATGAATCTGTTGAGCGTAGGGTTTGCGGCGAACGTTGCGGCGTTGCGGCATCGGCATTTTCAAAGGCTGGGGCAGTTTGGATATTTGCTGTCTATTTTTCTTTGTTTGGCGCGGCTTGATCGGCGCCCGTTTCCGGTGCGGTTCGACGGTCAGCAAGAGTTTGACTCGCGGCGGTCCTTGTTTCTTACATTTAACAACAGCAAGTTCACGGGCGGAACCATGATGATCGCGCCCGACGCGGTCACCGATGACGGATTGATTGAGTATGTGCGGTGGGGGCCGATTGGGCGATTGGGGCTGATCCGAAATTTGGCGACGCTTTATGATGGCACGCACACGCGGCATCCACTGGCCGAGCGGCAAGCGGTTCGGCGGGTCGAGTTTCAACTCGACGGCCCGGTAGATGTGATGGTGGACGGCGAGGTACTGAAGCTGGAGTGCCGGACCATAGAAGTATTGCCTGCGGCGCTTCGGGTTGTGGTCTGAGACGGGCAAGATCCGTCTCTACTGGATCGTGATATAAAAACTTTATGTCACAGGAGCGCAGAGAACGGCGAAAGGAAAGACCGGGCACTAAGACTTCGAGCTGGAATTGGGGGCGCATTGCGATCTATGCGGTGTTGATCGTCGCCGCGTTCGGGCTGGCTTACTATCTCGGCAACCGCATGCAGCATAAACATGACGCGTTCGCGCGCTGTCTGAGTGATCGTGGCGTGAAGATGTACGGGGCGTATTGGTGTCCCCATTGCGTGGAGCAAAAAGAGGAGTTCGGCGCGTCGTTCGAGTACGCACCTTACGTAGAGTGCGGCATCAAAGGCGACTTGCATGGAGTGGCGCAGGTTTGTAAAGACGAAGGCATCAAGCATTATCCGACCTGGCAGTTTCCGCCTACCGGCGAACGAGTGGAGCGTGTTTTCACGCTACAAGAACTCAGCGACCGGACGGGGTGCTCGCTGCCATGACTCTCCCCGCCATGCCCCCTTTGACAAACCGTCTGATGAGCTTGGTCGCTATTATCGCGGTTTGCGGGATTGTGGTGTCGGCGGAGTCATTGCAGCATCATTACGCGACTTCTAAGACGGCGTTCTGCGATATCGGAGAAACATTCAACTGCGACATCGTAAATCGCAGCGAATATTCTTCGATCTTCGGCATCCCGGTGGCTCTGATGGGGATGCTTGGGTATGCGGCACTGGCGGGGCTGGCCACGGTGTATCGCGAACGGCGGGAAACTCCCGTGATGCTTTTCAGTGGCGCCGCCGTGGGTTTGGCGTTTGCTTTGTACCTGACCTACATTGAAGCGCGCGTGCTGGGAGTGTACTGCATATTGTGTTTGAGTTCGCTGGCGTTGATTGCGATGACGACAATTCTGGCGGGGGTGATTTGGTGGAGGCGTGACCTCAGGGGCTGAAGCCCGCTGGTTTTATGGTTCAGAGCGGCACCGCTGAAGCCGAACCCTTCCCAAGAACATTTTCAGACCAGTCCTGAAAAGCTGAAAGGCCAAGAGCCAATAGCTGAAAGCTTGATTCCCTTCAATGCCGCGGCCAACAAGTCGAAAAGGAAAACTGACGAAGACTGCTGTTGAGGTTCGCTTGCCGATTCCGGCCGGCAACCTTTGGCTGCATGAACTTCGCAGCCGCATCTTCGGGAACACGCGGCTGCTGCGGGTTTGGCTGCCGGCAGAGTACGACGGCTGGGGCGAGACGCGCTATCCGGTGCTTTATTTGAATGACGGACAGAATCTGTTCGATCCGGCAACGGCTTTTGCGGGAGTTCACTGGCAGGTAGGCGAGACCGCGACGCGTTTGATCTCCGAACAAAAAATTCGACCGCTCATTATCGTTGGCATCGACAACACGAAGAACAGGGTTTGCGAGTACATTCCGTATCCCTCAAAAGATCCCGGAGTTCCTGACGCGAAGGGAAAATGCTATCCGGAGTTTCTGCAGCGTGAGGTGATGCCGCTGATTGAAGAGCATTACTCAGTGTTGAAGGGGCCGGAGAATACCGGGCTGGGCGGTTCCTCTCTCGGCGGCCTGATCACGTTGTACACACAGTTGGCAGCGCCGGGAGCGTTTGGGCGATTGCTGATCGAGAGTCCTTCTCTATTTGTGGCGAAGTGCAAAATTCTGAAAGAGAGCCGTCGATTTCGTGGTTGGCCGGCACGCATGTATCTTGGCATGGGGACGCTGGAAGTGGGGGATCCGAAGAAGGATGCGAAAACGGTCGCCGACTTCCGCGAACTGGAGTCCGTTCTGCGCTCAGCAGGCTTGGACGAACAGCGGCTGAAGGTTCGGATTGAAGAAGGCGCGGCGCACAGCGAGTCGGCCTGGGCAGCGCGCTTTCCGGAGGCGCTGGAGTTTCTTTATTCGGATCGCGGCGCACCGGGTTCCACCGTTTAGTTGGAGATGGCTGCGGAGACGGGCAAGCCCAGTCTCTACAGGGGGTTCATAAAGTCTGCTAGCTGCAACGATCGGTTATTATTATCGGTCTTTATCTCAATCTCAGAGATTAGCTTTGGGGGTTGTCTATGAAGGTTCGCGGTTTGGTGGTCTGGTGTGTTCTGGTCGCGGCGCTCTCAATCTCGGCGGCAGCGCAGCCGTATAACGAAGGGCAGTTCAAGGGAATGAAGTGGCGCGACATCGGGCCGTATCGCGGCGGCCGCGTTCTGGCGGTCACGGGAATTTCCGGCAGTCCTTTCACTTATTATTTCGGCGGCGTTGCTGGTGGCGTTTGGCGCACCACCGACGGCGGGGTGAGCTGGCAGCCGATTTCGGACGGGAGCGTGATCTCGTCGATCGGCGCGATTGCCGTGGCGGAATCGAATCCGAGCGTGATTTATGTGGGGACGGGTGAGTCTTGCCTGCGCGGCAACATTTCTTATGGGGATGGAGTCTATAAGACGACCGATGGCGGCAAGACTTGGCAACATATCGGATTGAAGGATACGCAGCACATTGCGCGGGTTTGGATTGATCCACGGAACTCAGACCATGTGCTCATTGCCGCGCTCGGGCACGCTTACGGGCCGAATACGGAGCGCGGTATTTTTCGCACCAACGATGGCGGCAAGACCTGGGACAAAATTCTTTATAAGGACGACAAGTCAGGCGCGATTGACCTCGCGGTCGATCCGCACAATTCCAACGTGATGTTTGCCGCTCTTTATCAGATTCGGCGCACTCCTTGGAGTCTTGAAAGCGGCGGGCCGGGCAGCGGACTTTACCGCTCGACCGATGGCGGAAATTCCTGGAAGCATCTCGAAGGCAAGGGCCTGCCGGAGGGCATTCTGGGGCGCATCGGCGTGAGTGTTTCTGGCGCCGATCCGAATCGCGTGTACGCGCTCATCGAGTCGAAAGAGAGTGGGTTGTATCGCTCTGATGACGGTGGCGAAACCTGGTCGCGCGTTAACGATGACCAGCGGCTTACGCAGCGCGCCTGGTATTTTACGCACATTTTTGCCGATCCGAAGAGCGCGGACACGGTTTACATGCTGAATACGGGCGTGTTCCGTTCGACCGATGGGGGTAAGACGCTGAATCTTCTGCCGGCGCCGCATGGCGATCATCACGGTTTCTGGATCGATCCGCAGAATCCGAATCGCATGATCAACGGAAATGATGGCGGGGCGACGGTTTCGGTCGATGGCGGGAAGAATTGGTCTACCGAGTATAACCAGCCGACGGCGCAGTTCTACCATGTGGCGGCGGACAACGATTTTCTCTACAAAGTTTACGGCGCGCAGCAGGACAACTCGACCATCGGCATCGCCAGCCGCACCGACGACGGCTATGTCGGACGCCAGCACTGGTTCGATGCGGGCGGCGGTGAGAGCGGCTATATTCAGCCCGATCCGCGGGACTCGAACATTATTTATGCGGGGTCGGGAGGCGGAGCGGTTACTCGCCTCGATCGTCGCAGCAATCAGGAACAAGACATTACGGTCTGGCCGGAGGACGCCGCGGGGCATGGCGTTGGCGATATGAAATATCGCCTCGGGTGGACGCAGCCCATCGAGATCTCACCGCATGATCCCAATGTGATCTACACGACGGCCGAGCGCGTCTTCAAGAGTACAGACGAGGGCAAGAGCTGGACGGCGATTAGTCCCGACCTGACGCGCAACGATAAGAGTAAACAAGTTTCTTCCGGCGGCCCGCTGACCAAGGACAACACCTCGGTTGAGTATTACGACACGGTGTTCACGATCGCGGAATCACCGGTGCAGAAAGATCTGTTGTGGGCGGGAACCGATGATGGCTTGATTCACGTTTCGCGCGATGGTGGCAAAAACTGGACGAATGTAACGCCCAAGGGAATTCCGGAATGGAGCCTGGTGAGCCTGATTGAGGCTTCACCGCATGATGCGGGAACGGCTTATGCGGCGGTCGATACGCATAAGCTCGACGATCTGAAGCCCTACATTTTCAAGACCACGGATTTCGGCAAGACCTGGACGAAGATCACGAGTGGCATTCCGGATGGCGCTTACACACACGCCGTACGCGAAGATACCGTGCAGAAGAACCTGCTATACGCGGGCACGGAGACGGGGATTTACGTTTCATTCGATGGCGGAGCGAACTGGCAATCGCTGCAGCTCAATTTGCCGAACAGTCCGATTCACGACCTGATCGTAAAAAACGACGATCTGATAGTGGCGACACATGGGCGCTCTTTCTGGATTCTTGATGACCTCACCCCGCTGCGCGCAGCAGGTGCGCAAGCGGCGACCGAAACCATGCTCTACAAGCCGCGACTGACTTATCGCCTGCGCTGGCCTGATTTCTTCGAGCGGCGGCAGCCGGTGGGCGATAATCCGCCGAACGGCGCGATTATTTATTACTACCTGGCAACCGCGCCGAAGGGGGTAGTGACGCTCGAATTTCTGGATACTTCGGGGAAGGTCGTGCGGCGCTATTCCAACGAGGAGAAGAAGGAAGCGGAGACGCCGCCAGAGTGGCCCGACCAAACGCCTCCCGAGGAGAAGATCCCGACCGATGTGGGCGTGAATCGCTTTGCATGGGATTTGCGTCTGCAGGGGCCGACACCGTTAGCGGGAGAGCCGGGCGCGGAATTCCGCAATCGTGGACCGATGGTGCCGCCGGGGGCGTATCAGGTGCGACTGACGGTCGACGGGAAATCATATACGGCGCCGCTGGAGTTGAAGCTGGATGCGCGGGTGAAGGCTTCCAACGAAGACGTGCAGAAGCAGGTTGAGTTGGGACGCAAGATCGTGGTGCAGGTGTCGGAGATTCACGAGGCGGTTGCGGCGATTCGCGAAGTGCGGGTGCAGACGCGCGGGCTCAGCCGGCGTTTCGGCGATGACCAGTCGCGCTATGCTGCGCTTCTTTCGGCGATGAAAGACTTCGACAAAAAAAGCTTCGATCTCGAGTCGCAGTTGCTGCAAGTAAACGCGAAGAGTTCGGAGTCCACTCTGAACTATCCGGTGCTGATCGATGAGCGGTTGCACTCATTGCTGTTCAGCGTGGACTCCGCCGATGCCGCGCCCACGGCGCAGCAGTACGAGGTCTACGACGATCTGCAAAGACAGGCGCAGCCGCTGCTGGCGCAGTACCGCGACTTGATGGCGAAAGACCTGGTGGCGCTAAACGACATGGTGAGCAAGCAGAATATCCCTGTGCTGTACGTGCCGGCAGGGAGGTAAGCGCGATTCAAGAGCGATTCGTGGAGGGACTTCCGTCTCGTCAGGCGGCACGGGGACGCCCGGCGCTCCACCAAGTTCAGGAAGGAACAGGATGAGCAATTTCGGAGTGTCGAAAAGCCTTTCGCTAATTTTATTAACGGCGGCACTGGGTTACGCTCAGCCGCAAAAACCAATACCGTCCGCACCAGGAGCGGGACAGGCAAGCGCGGGATCGCAGCGCGATTCGCTCGAGCAGCAGATCGTCGCGCAAGAACGCGCGGGGTTGGATGCGTTGAAGACCGGCGACTTGACCACTTTCGCCGCTTCGACCGCGGATGACGCCATCTTCGTTGACGCACATGGCCCAGCCAGCAAAACAGAGGTAGTGGTACATACCGCCGAATTCCGGCTGCATGAATACACGATGGATGACGTACGGTTCGTACCGGTTTCGGCGGAGTCCGGCTTGATCGTTTACACATTGACCGAAAGCGGCACCAGCCACGGCAAGGAGTTTTCCGCGAAGGTATATGTGTCCGCCCTGTGGCTCAAGCGACGCGGCAGATGGGTGTGCGCCTTCAGTCAGGAGACCGCGGCGAAGTAAGCCCGATTTTTTCGTAGCATGCCGGACGGGCGAGACGCCCGTCGCTCCATTATTTCGTAATTACGCCGCAGGCGATGCGGTCGCCGGCATTGCCGGCGGGGTCCGTCTTTTGGTCGTCGGCCTTGGCGTGGATGACAAGCGCTGTGCCTCCGTTGCTGAACAGCGAATGGCTGTCGCTTCCGAGCGTGACGTCGTTGTCGTCCCGCTTGAACTTCGCTTTGCCGTCAGCGGCTACGGTTAAGTTTGGGCCGTCGCCGGCGTGGTGGCCTTCCGGATTCTCCAAGCCATGCTTCTTACCGTCGGGATTGAAGTGGCCTCCCGCGGACTTGAAGTCGGGCGCATCGCACTTTGCGTTTTGATGAAAGTGGATGGCATGTTCGCCGGGAGGCAGATTCTCTACTTTGACTTCCATCTTTATTCCCGGAGCGGATTCCCGAATGGTGGCGGTGCCCACAGATTTGCCCTGGGCGTCCTTGAGTTGAACCACAACCTTGGTCGAATTGGCTGAGGCAAGCGCGACCACGAGCAGTGCTAGGGGGAGTAGGCGAATGGTTTTCATGCAGGGGATTATAGCCGACTTTTTCCGCCGCAGAGTGGTTTGTGGGATCCGGGTCTGGCGCAGAACGCCGGGCAATGTGACAATAGGTAAATGCAAAGATCTCTCACTACAGCGCTACTATTGGCCGCAGCGATGATGCTGTCGGGAGCGGGCTATGCCCAGCAGACTCCGGCAGCAGGCACTCCAGCGGCAACGACTCCAGCGGCTCCTGCAGCCACAACTCCGAAAGCTCCGGTGAAAAAGACGGGAACGACAGCGGCGGCTCCGGCGCTGACTACGCGAAAACAAAAGTTCAGCTACGCATTGGGAATGAACATCGGGAACGGCCTGGGGGCCAACCTGAAAAAGCAGTCGGTGGAGGTGGACTGGAATCTGGTGTCCCAGGGCATGAAGGACGCCGTCGCCGGCTCGAAGACGCGTCTGACGGAAGAGGAAGCAAAGGCCGTGCTCACCGAAGTGCAGACCGAGATCCAAAAACAGCAGCAGGAAAAAGCGAAAGAGGAGGCGGCTAAGAACAAGAGCGAGGGCGATGCCTATCTTGCCGCCAACAAAACTAAAGAAGGTGTGGTGACATTGCCCAGCGGTTTGCAGTACAAGATTCTGACCGCCGGCACCGGACCGAAGCCCGCCGCGACCGACTCGGTGCTCTGCAACTATCGCGGCACTCTCATCAATGGCACGGAATTTGACAGCTCCTACAAGCGCAAGGCGCCGGCGACGTTTGGAGTCAGTCAGGTGATCAAAGGCTGGACGGAAGCGTTACAACTGATGCCCGTGGGATCGAAATGGCAGCTCTTCATTCCTGCGAGCCTTGGTTATGGCGAGCGGGGAGAGCCGCGGGGCGGAATTGAACCCAATTCGACCCTGATTTTTGAGGTCGAACTGCTCTCGATCGTGGATAAGAATGCGGATAAGAATAAGGACGAAAAGAAGAACGAAAAGACCGACAAGCCCGAAGACAAGAAATAGTGGAAGCATTTTTAGCGGTGGAGCGCCGGGCGCTCCACCGAATTATTCACTCACTGAGCACTGCTTTACGCTCCCAGATACATCACGTGGACGTAGGTTCCGAGCCTGACATTATAGGCGAGGTACCAGCCGATGTGATCGGGATCGTCGTAAATGACGATGTCGTCCGAATCCCAGAGCCAGTCGTCACAGAAACCAAAGTCGTATGGAGCTACGGAGAAATAGAAACCGCCGAACCAGAAGCGGCTGGGACCACCGCCTCCAAGGCGAAAGACGTGGCCGCGACCAATACCACCGGTGAAGTGACCATGCTCCCAGGGATGATCCAGATGGTAATGCGGGTCGTTGCGGCCGGTATCATGGCCTACCCAAGTTTTGCCTCGATCGACGTGCGGAGCATTGGGATGTCCTTCCTTTTCGCTGAAGTTGCGGTGTTCCTCCGCTGGATGCGGAGTGCTTACTTTCGCCGGACCGTGCTGCGGGATGTTTTGACGGCCGCCGCCGACCTCCGGCCGGCTGCCACCGCCGGCGTGTTGTGCCAGGGCTGAGAGAGAAAACGCGAAACATATCACGAGCAATCCAATCAGCTTTTTCATATGTTTTGTCACCATCCTCCAATTGCGATAACACCACTTTTGCCTAGATGTTTCGGTGGATTTTCACGATTCCGGTAGCGTAGCACAAGCTGCGGCGCAGGTGCGATTCGTACATCGTGCTCGATCGTCAGACGCGGTTCGCGCTGCGAGACTCTATTCGTAGCGGAGGGCTTCGATGGGATCGAGGCGGGAGGCGCGAATGGCCGGGACCATGCCGCTGACGAGTCCGACGACAGTGAGAATGAGCACGGCGACGATCAAGGTGAGTGGGTTGATCATGAGGCGGATATCGCCAGCTTCGGCGTGTTTGGCCATGGCGCTGTAGAGCGTCAACCGGCCTACGGTGAGGGCAACGATGTAGGCGAGAATGATGCCGAGGAGTCCGCCGATGAAAGTGATGGTGAGAGCCTCGGCCAGAAACTGGAGAAAGATGTGGCGGCGCCGAGCGCCCAGCGCTTTCTCGACGCCGATTTCGCGAGTACGCTGGGTGACCGAGACGAGCATGATGTTCATCAGGCCGACGCCGCCGATGCCGAGGGTGAGGGTGCCTATGAAGGCGAGCAGAATCTTGAGGCCGAGCGTGACGACCCCGAGCTGGTGCACCTGTTCCATAAGATTAAAGACAAGCAGGGCGCGGCGATCGGCGGGATTGAATTTGTGCTGCGCGCCCAGGATGTAGCGCACCGATCGCTCGATCCGTTCATAGTCGTTGGTCTCGTAATTGAACCAGATGGAGTCCAGGTAGTGGGTGTCCTTGAGGTCACTCATGGCGGTGAAGGGGACGTAGACGACGCGATTGATATTGTCGTCGCCGGCTTGCATCTTGGGCGTGAGCACACCGACGACTTCAAAACTGATGCCGTCGACGCGGATATATTCGCCGAGAGCGTTGCGTCCGGAAAAAAGCTTTTCTTTGGTGTCGGAACCGATGACGGCAACGCGCGCGCGTTGGTTCTCATCTTCAGGATTATAGAAGCGTCCCTGCGCGAGGGTCAGAGCGCGGATGGCGAAAGTGTTGGGATATTCGCCATTGACGCCGATGCTGTACGAGCGAGTGTCGTACTGTACGGTCGCATCCTTGTTGCAACTGGGGGTGATGTGGGTGATCTGTGGAATGTTGGTGGTCAGGAGGTCGACGTCGTCCATGGTGATGCGGATTTGCGCGCCGGCCTTGTCGCCGCCGGACTGCATCGACGAGCGGCCGGGAACCAGGATCATCATCTTCGTGCCAAAGTTGGCGAAGATGTTCTCGCAGGCGCGGCCGAAACCATCGCCGTAGGCGAGGAGCATGACGACCGTGGCGATGCCCCAGGCCATGCCCAGCATGGTCAGCGCGGTGCGTCGCCGGTTATGGCGCATGGCGTCGTAGGATTCCTGGAGCAGGTCGTGGATCATAGAATTTGTAATTTGTGATTTGAAATTTGCAATTTAAAACCTGCGAGGCCGCAAATTACCAATTACCAATTATCAATTCTCCACTGGTTTGCTCGAAGGTTTCGCGGAAAATTGATGCGGTGATTCGGTAAACAAAACTGTCTCGGCCACCCCCATCGGGCCTCGATCCTACACGAACTCCGCCTATTTTCTCTACGGCTCTCTGCGAGCGCAAATTCTGCGGACCGATGAGAAAGATGACGCTGGTCACAAATCTGAAGGCGTGCCCGAGCATGAGTTGTTTCATTTCCCGGTTGTAGACGCCGCCCCAGTGGGATCTGGCCATGAATGTCCAACCGATTTCGATCTCGCTTTTTTCCTTGTCGTATCCGTGGAATCGCGACGACCCGATGACCTGGCCATTCTTGGCATCGGTGGCGATCAACGCTCCTCCGGATTCCAAGGCCTCGCGGAAAAATACCTTGAAAACTTCTTCTTGGTGACGCTCCTTGATCGGATGCTGTTCCCAGATGAGCGGATCGGAAGCCACGGCGTAAAGGTCATGAAAATCCTCCCGCCGAAGCGGCCTGAGTCCGAGAAGCACGCCGTTCAAAACGGGCTGGAGATCAAAGAACATTACTATTACTCTTGCCTCAGGGCTTCGACCGGTTCCAGGCGCGCGGCCTTGCGCGCAGGATACAGTCCAGCGGCGACGCCTGCAAGCGTGAGGCTGGCAATGGCGAGGATCGCAGTTTTTGGAACGAGTCGCGGTGGATCGAAGCCGCCGGGACCGTTGTAATTGCCGAGCAAAGCCATGAAGCCGCCGGCCAAGCCCATGCCGATGAGTCCGCTGACCACTGTGAGCAGAATGCCTTCGGCGAAAAATTGCAGCATGATGCTGCGGTTGGTGGCGCCGAGAGCCTTGCGCAATCCGATTTCGCGGGTGCGCTCGCTAACCGCGATAAGCATGATGTTGATGACGCCGATGGCGCCGAGGGCGAGCGTGACCAGACCGACGGTGCCGAGGAATTCATTCATGGCATCGAAGATGGTCCCCATCATTTGCGCCTGCTGGACGGTATCGATGCCTTCGAAGGCGTCTTCATCGTGATAATCGAAGTGGTGATTGCGAGCGAGTACGCGGCGAGCCTCATCCCGCGCGAGCAGGTGTTCGTCGGCGACGCGAGGCTGATAGTAGATCATTGAAATCGAATCGTAGGCCTCCTCGCCCTTGAGCGGAAAATCGCTGCGCATAACCTGGAAGGGAATGTAACAGCGGGTGTTGGTCATGTTATCGTCGCCGCGGCCGACGCGCTTGAGAGTGCCGATCACTTCGAAGCGATAGCCGTTGAGCAAAATGAACGACCCGACGGCGGGGCGTCCCGGGAAGAGATGGTGAGTCATCTCATCGCCGAGGATGACGACGTTGCGTTTCTGAGCTTCGTCGAGGTCGTTGAGCCAGCGTCCCTCTTTCAGCGGGAGAAAACGGATTCCGTTGTACTGCGGTTCGGCGCCGTTGAGTTGGCCGCTGGCGCTGGCAAACTCGCTGACGGCATGCACGTCGTTGCTGGAGAGGACGGGAGTGATGGCGCGAATGTGCGGTGATTCTTTACGGATGTCGAGGTAATCCTGGTAAGTAAGATGGTACTGGCGGGCAGAGTTCATGCTGCCCGGAACGGCCGGTGCGCGGCCGGGGAACATCATGATGATGTTTTCACCGTACTCCTTCAGGTTGCGCTGGTTGCCGGTTCTGAAGCCTTCGCCGAGGCCGACCAACAGCAGCAGGGAACCCACGCCCCAGGCGATGCCGAACATGGTGAGGAACGAACGCAGCTTGTGCGCCCAGAGGGTTTCGAAAATCTGCGCGACGATGTCGATCACCATCTGCATAGCGTTGCTAACTCCCGATGCGGAAACTAGCGGTCAGCTCTCAACTCTCGGCTCTCAACTCTCAGCTCTCAACTCTCAGCTCTCAACTATCAGCTCTCAACTATCAATTCTGAGCAGAACCGGATTCTGCTTGACGTTTTGGCCGCGTCGCCAGTCTCTTGATCGCCGCCTTGGTTCCTGTTATTAGGATAGCAAGCGGACAGAGAGGGGTATACCTCCAACTGAGCATACCTGTACTTGCGGATTATTCCCTTGACTAACTGCACCAATCTTGGTGCAGTCGCATGGCTCGCGCCAGTTTGCGCTCTCGAGTCAGGGTTGGTTGCCGTGGTAGGGAATTGGAGGGCGTCCGCGCAGCGTCGCTTGGATCTGCCGGCGTTGCTCAGCGCTCAGCGCCGTGAACTGAAAACCATACTCTGTTCCTAAGGCACGAACAACTTTCGCCGGGATCATCTGCTGGTCAGATTCCGACAACGGGATTTCGAGGGTGACCAACGTGCCCAGGGTCAGAGGTTCGGCAACGAATCCCCCGAGACCGGTTTCGCTAAGATTGCGCGCCCAGCCGGGAAGATTAAACTTTTCGTAATCGCGCTCAAAACGAATCCGAATCTTCGCCTCGAAGACATACCGAGGCGAGATCCGATCCGGCAAGTTGGTAACGCCGTCAGAAAAAGGAGTGGTCATTTTCCGAGATCAATCTTTCGCGCCAAGATTGAATAAACCAGATTGAATAAAGAAGAATACCAGAGAAGATTGCGGTAAGCCCGCAGAGGTAACTCCTCAGAAACGGATTGACAAGGGCGTCTCAACTCCCCTAGTATCAGCTTGAAATGACTCCGCTGACCCATCGCCATCACCATCATCACCACGCGACGAGCGTGTCGGCGGGGGAACACGGATAACTAAGCCCTTATAGGAAATCCAAGCCCGCTGGCGCAGAACTCGCCCAGCGGGTTTTTTACTTTTTGCGCGCTTTCAACAATTTGACAGGTAGATCGGGAGGATGCGATGGCGATCGATTTCGACAAGATGCAAGGCCTGGTGCCTGCCGTCATTCAGGATGCGGGCGATGGCGAACTGCTGATGGTGGGCTTCATGAACCGGGAGGCGCTGGATATGAGCCTGCGCACCGGATTCGTGACATTCTACAGCCGCACCCGGCAGAGACTTTGGACCAAAGGAGAAAGCTCGGGCAATCGGCTACAAGTGATTGCGGCTTTCGCCGACTGCGATCAGGATACGGTGTTGCTGCGTGTCCGCGTGCTGGGTGAGGGCAAGGTCTGCCACAACGGAACGCGCTCGTGCTTTACGGAGCGACTTCAGTTGGGGACGGCCGCGCTCGAACCCGCCCTTTTTGAACAGGAGAAGCTTCAACCAGAGAAGCTTGAGCCCCAGAGGGCGGAGCGATGAAATTGCGACTCGGCATCCCCAAAGGAAGTTTGCAGGAAGCGACACTAAACCTGTTCACGCGTGCCGGACTGCACGTGTACACGAACGCCCGCTCTTATTTCGCCGCTACCGACGATCCCGAAGTCGAATGCATGCTGATTCGTGCCCAGGAGATGGCCCGATACGTCGAACACGGTGCGCTGGATGCGGGGTTGACAGGTTTGGATTGGGTGCTCGAAAGCGGCCTCGATGTGGTCAAGGTCTGCGATCTGATCTATGCCAAACAAAGCATGGGCAAGGTCAAGTGGGTGCTGGCCGTCCCCGAGGAGTCGAACTTCCAGAAAATCGAAGACCTTGACGGTCGAATCATTGCCACCGAGTTAGTGAGTTTCACCCGCAATTATTTTGCGAATCGGAAGGTTGAGGTGCGCGTCGAGTTCTCCTGGGGCGCAACCGAAGTCAAGCCGCCATTGCTGGCCGATGCCATCGTGGAGGTGACGGAGACTGGCAGTTCGCTGCGCGCCAATCATTTGCGGATCCTCGAAACCGTTCTGGAGTCGAATACGCAACTGGTCGCGAACCGGGCGGCGTGGGCCGATCCCACGCGGCGGAAGAAGATTGAAAACCTGGCCGTCATGCTGAGTGGAGCGATCGCGGCGCTGGGGCGCGTGGGTCTGATGCTCAACGTGCGCAAAACAGATTTGCCTGGAGTTCTCGGCCTCCTGCCCGCGTTGCAAAATCCGACGGTCGCGCCGCTGGCCGATGGCGAGTGGGTCGCGGTCAACACGGTCATTGAGGAGCAAGCTGCATGGTCGCTGATTCCGAAGCTGAAACAAGCGAACGCACAGGGTATCGTCGAGTACCCGCTGAATAAGGTGGTCATGTGATGCGGGCTCAGGAGATGCGCAATAAGAAGGGTGTCAAGCGCAATAAGAAAGATGTCACGCGCAGCAAGCCTGACGCGATGCGCATTCTCGAAGGCTCCGAGCAGGCTCGTTTGCTGGCGGCGCTGGCCGAGCGCGGTTCGACGGATCTGGCCGAGGTCGAACCGGTGGTCCGGCGCATTGTGAACAACGTTCGGCGTGACGGCGATCGCGCCGTACGACGATACTCCACACGCTGGGATGGATTGGGCAAGAGCAAGGACAAGGACAAGGAAAAGGACGAGCCGCCGCTTGTTCCCGAAGATGAACTCCACCAGGCTTGGGAGCAAACCGATCCCGAGTTGCGAGTCGCGATTGAGCAGGCTGCGGGAAATATCCGCCGCTATGCGGAGTGGCAAGCGGCTTCGGCACTGAATGAGTGGCGGCGCGAAATCGAGCCTGGCGTCAGCGTGGGTCAGTTGGTGCGTCCGTTGGAATCGGTAGGATGCTACGTTCCGGGCGGCCGCTATCCTCTACCTTCCACGGTGCTTATGACGGTGATTCCCGCGCAGGTCGCCGGTGTCCAGCAGATTCGCCTGGCGTCTCCGCGCCCAGCGCAGGCAACCTTGGCGGCGGCTGCATTCCTCGGCGTGCACGAGTTCTACCGAGTCGGCGGGGCGCAGGCGATCGCTGCTCTTGCTTACGGAACAGAAAGCATTCCGCGCGTGGATAAGATCGTCGGCCCGGGCAATCGATACGTGACCGCCGCCAAAAAATTGGTGGCTTTCGATTGCGCCATTGACTTTCTCGCCGGACCTACCGAAGCCGTCGTCATCAGCGCAGACGGTGATCCGGCTTGCATCGCTTCCGATCTGGTGGCGCAGGCGGAACATGATCCCGATGCGCTCTGTATCTTCATCACAACGTCACGCGGGTTAGCGAAAAAAGTTAAGAACGAAATACAGAAGCGCACGCGCGCCAACCCGATCGCCGCCCAATCGCTCTCCCGTCGCGGCGCAATTCTTTTGGTCCCATCGCTGAAACAGGCGGTGGAAGCGGCGAATCGCATCGCACCCGAGCATCTCACGCTTCCGGCGGCATTGGCGCCGGCGGTGCAACATGCAGGCGCGGTTTTCCTGGACGAGTTCACGCCCCAGGCTGCGGGCGACTATGTCTCGGGACCGAACCACGTGCTGCCGACGGGCGCGATGGCGCGGGTGCGTGGCGGCCTCAGCGTGCTTGATTTTGTCCGCGTGATTGGATGCCAGCAGGTTTCACGCTCGGGAATTGAACGCATCGCCCCAGCGGGCATTACGCTGGCGACGGCTGAAGGCTTGCAGGGACACGCGGAGGCGTTCCGCGTGAGGTGCTCCCATGCTTGAAGCTCGCGAGGCGGTAAGAAATCTCCACGCTTACCGTCCTCCTTTGGCTGGCCGAACCGGGCTGCGTTTGGATTTCAACGAGAGCACAGTGGGGTGCTCGCCACGCGTGCTGTCCCGGCTGCGGTCGCTCGATGCCGAACTGCTGGCGCGTTATCCCGAACGCGAGCCGGTTGAAAAAGAGGTTGCGAGTTTTCTCGGACTCGATGCGGCCCAGATTCTGCTTACGAACGGAGTCGACGAAGCGATTCATCTGTTGTGCTCCACGTATCTTGATCCTGGGGACGAAGCGCTGATCGTTGTGCCCACCTTTGCCATGTATGCGATCTTCGCGCAGGCCGAAGGCGCGCGCGTTGTAGAGGTGCGGGCGGGTGACAACTTCGCATTTCCAGCGCGCGAACTGCTTGCTCAAGTTAGCTCCGGAACACGGCTCATCGCGGTGGCGAATCCTAACAATCCGACTGGCGCGGCGGTCGCAGGAGACGTCCTGATTCAGATTGCGCACGCCGCGCCGCGCGCTGCTGTGCTCGTCGATGAGGCGTATTTCGAATTTCACGGAGAAACTCTCATCGACCGGACTCCCCAGATCGAGAATCTTTTTGTCGCACGAACTTTTTCCAAGGCCTACGGCCTCGCCGGTTTGCGAATTGGCGTGCTTGCTGGAGACGCGCGGCAGATGGCGATGGTTCGCCGCGTTGCCTCGCCTTACAACGTCAACGCGACCGCTCTCGCTGTTTTGCCTGAGGCGCTTCAGGATCAAGAGTATGTCGCTAACTATGTCGCGCAAGTCAGAAGCAATCGCGAGAGATTGCAGCAGGAACTTGGCCATCTCGGGCTGCATTACTGGCCGAGCCACGCCAATTTTGTGCTGGTGCGCATTGGCTCAGCCCACGCGGAGTTTGTTCAAGCTTTGCGTGATCGCGGAATTCTGGTGCGAGACCGGCACTCCGACCCAGGCTGTGATGGTTGCGTCCGCCTGACCGTGGGCTCGGACGAACACACAGAGACGCTTATCGGCGCACTGCGAAACGTGGTTGAGCAGCTTGGATTGCGAACCGAGTTGCGAAAAGGAGTGCGGACGTGAGGAAAGCTAAACTGCATCGCAAAACTGCCGAAACAGAAATTCACATTGCTCTCACCATAGAGGGGCGTGGGAAGTACGAGGTCTCAACCGGAATCCGTTTTCTTGATCACATGCTGGAGTTGTTCGCGCGTCACGGTGGGTTCGACCTGAAACTCGCCGCTCTGGGCGACCTGGATGTGGATCAGCACCACACCGTGGAAGATGTCGGCATCAGCCTGGGTGAGGCGTTCGACCGCGCACTGGGCGACCGGCGCGGGATTCTGCGAGCCGGCTATTTTCTGATGACGATGGACGAAACTCTTGGATTGGCGGCAGTGGACTTCGGAGGCCGCGCAGTAGCTGTGGTTCAGACTAAGGTCCGCGCGACACGAGTCGGTGATTTGCAGACGGAACTGGTGGCCGACTTTTTTGAGGGCTTCGCTCGCGGCGCGCGTGCCAATGTCCACGCTCGTGTGCTGTATGGACGCTCCAGCCATCACAAGATTGAAGCGCTGTTCAAGGCCTTTGCGCGCGCGCTTCGCGTCGCCTGCTCGCGCGACCGCCGAATGGGACGCATGTTGCCAAGCACCAAGGGCCTCTTATGATTGCCATCGTGGATTATGGAGCTGGCAACCTGAATTCGGTGAAGAAGGCGTTTGACTATCTAGGTGCTGACGCCGTCGTGACCGCGCAGCCTGAAATCGTCGCCACCGCGGACAAGGTCGTTCTTCCTGGCGTTGGGCACTTCAGCGCATTGAGCGCTCTCGACAAAACGGGCTTGCGAGACGCTGTGTTGCGCGGCGCGAGAGCCGGTAAGCCATTCCTCGGGATTTGCCTGGGAATGCAGTGGCTGTTCGAGGGCAGTGATGAGGCTCCCGAGTTGGCGGGGGCAGGAATGTTTCCCGGTCGTTGCCGGCCATTTCCGTCTTCCGTGAAATCTCCGCACGTGGGATGGAACTCGCTGGCGGTCCGGGAAGGCTCGCGCTTGTTGCGCAACGTTGCACCCGAGTCCTTTGTTTACTACACCCATTCGTTTCAAGCGCCGGTGGTTAGCGCTACCACGGCCGCCACCGAATACGGAACGCAGTTTTCCGCAGTCGTCGAACAAGAAAATATTGTCGGAGTGCAGTTTCATCCGGAGAAATCTTGGACGGTGGGATTGCTCATTCTCAAGAATTTTTGTGAAGCCGATTTGTGAGGCCGATCTGTGGAGTTCGATAAGTGCTGACCAAGCGCATCATCGCCTGTCTTGATGTGGACGGCGGCCGGGTCGTAAAAGGTGTGCAGTTCATTAATCTGCGCGACGCCGGGGACCCAGCAGAATGTGCCGCAGCCCATGCCGGCGATGGCGCGGACGAAATTGTTCTGCTCGATATTACGGCCACCAGCGACAAGCGCAACACCATGCTCGATGTGGTCTCCCGCACGGCGCGTCGCTTGTTTATTCCGTTCACGGTGGGCGGAGGAATCCGTGAACTCTCCGACGCCGCGGCTGTGTTCGACGCTGGCGCCGACAAGATCGCCATCAACTCAGCCGCGGTGAAAGACCCGACGCTGATTGGAAAGATCGCTGCGCGGTTTGGCTCGCAGGCGGTCGTGGTGGCCATCGATGCCCGGCGGGTGAACAGTGGGTTCGAGGTGTTCGTTGCCGGAGGGCGCACTCCCACAGGTCGCGACGCGATTTTGTGGGCGCGAGAGGCGGCCGCTTGCGGTGCGGGAGAAATTCTGCTCACTTCGATGGACCGCGACGGGACGAAAGCTGGCTTCGACTGTGAGTTGACTCAGCTCGTGGCCGATGCCGTCTCCATTCCAGTGATTGCGTCGGGCGGCGCCGGTTCGCCGCAACACTTCATTGACGTGTTCCGCAACGGGCGCGCGGACGCGGCTCTGGCCGCTTCCATCTTCCATTTTGGCCTGGAGAACATTGGACAACTGAAACGCGAACTGCAAGCCGCCAACGTCCCGATGAGGTGGCCATGCTGATTCCATCCATCGATCTTATGGGCGGCAAGATCGTGCAGTTGGTGCAGGGAGAAAAGAAGAAACTGGAGTTCGATAACTTCGACTACTGGATCGAGCGCTTTTCGAAGTACCCCATCGTTCAGCTCATTGACCTCGATGCAGCACGCGGCGCAGGGAACAACCGGCAGTTGGTGAAGCACATCGTCGGCCAGCTGAATTGCCAAGTCGGCGGCGGCATTCGCAGTCCGGAAACTGCCGAGGAACTTTTGAACCTGGGCGCGCGCAAGGTCATCATCGGGTCCGCGTTGTTGACCGAAGGCCGAGTCAATCGGGAGTACGCTCGCGCATTGGCAGACGCAATCCCGAAGGCGGCACTCATGTTTGCTCTTGATTCCCGCAGAGGCCGGGTTGCAATTGACGGCTGGCGCACCGAGACTGCCGTGACCGCCTTCGACCTGATTCGCGAGTTAGAAGTTTTCTGCGAGACCTTCCTCTATACGCACATCGACACGGAGGGTCTGATGGGTGGAATTCCGATGGAGACGGTTCACGCTATCCGGCGCGCCACGACCCGGCACCTGGTGGTCGCGGGCGGTATTACAGAACAACACGAAATCGACAGCCTTGATGCGATTGGGATTGATGCGGTAGTGGGCATGGCGCTGTATGCCGGGAAGATTTGGGGTTGAAGAAATATAAGTGCGGTGCCCAGGGAGGGAGTTGACGAAGGATCGGCGCCGCCGCAGGGCTTCCGTCGACCTCTGCTAGAATGCCTTGAACTCGAGGTTTCCTGGAGTCGCGCATGCGTCGATGGCTGGTCGTTTTTGCCGGACTTGTTTTGACGGGAACTGCTTTGTCGGTCTCACCTGCGTCTTCACCTCGGGCGGCCACACCGGAGACCGAGTTGAAGGGTGCTTTCCGGCGACCCGAGAATAACGGGTGGACGTTCGTGCATCTGCAAGGTACTCCGCATGAAATCGGCTTTCAGAACGGCTACTTGCTGGCGCCGGAGATTGAAGACACGCTAAAGGTCACAATCCTCGAAGAGACACACGACAGTAAGAAAGGCTGGCAGTTCTTCCGGGAGGCCGCACAAAACATAATGTGGCCGCACATCGAGCAGGAATATCGGGAGGAGTTGCAGGGCATCACCGATGGCGTCAACGCCCACGGCATGAAGATCGATCTATGGGATGTGGTGGCTTTGAATGCAGCGGAGGAATGGGAGTACTACGTCAAGGAATACGACCGGGTACACGGGATCAAGTCCACCGCTTCGCTCGCGGTTCCCGAGCATTGCAGCGCGTTTGTTGCCACGGGCAGCTACACGAGAGACGGCAAGGTTGTGATCGCTCACAATAACTGGACGGATTACCTGGACGGCGAGCGGTGGACAATCATTTTCGATATCGTTCCGGACCGCGGCAACCGCATGCTCATGGACGGTCTGCCGGGTGTCATCCACAGTGCCGACGATTTCGTGATCAACTCCGCGGGAATCATCATTACGGAAACGACGATCGGCCACTTCTCCGGATACGACCCGGCCGGGATTCCGGAATTTGTGCGGGCGCGCAAGGCGGCGCAGTACTCCGCTTCCATTGATGATTTTGCGCGCATCATGAAGCAAGGCAATAATGGCGGCTATGCCAATACCTGGCTGATCGCCGATAGCGGAAAAAATGAAATCGGCCGCCTCGAATTAGGGTTAAAGAACGTTACGCTGGAGCGGAAAAATGACGGGTATTTTGTGGGCTCGAATTTCCCGATCAACGAGAAGCTCATGCGCGAAGAGACTGACTTCGATCCCCACGATATGAGCGAAAGCGCCAACGCCCGCCACGTGCGCTGGGATCAACTCATGGCGGAGAATAAAGGCAAGATCGATCTGGCGGCGGCGCAACGCTTTCTGGCTGACCACTATGACACGTTCGAGAACAAAGAAGATGCGGACGAACGCACACTGGACGGGCACATCGACCTTTCGCCGCGAGGCGATGGGTCTTGGCAGCCACCTTTCGCAATGGCTGGGGCGGTTCAGAACAAAGTTACCGACGCGAGCCTGGCATCGGAAATGAGTTTTAGTGCCGCGGCGGGCCATGCCTGTGGTATGGATTTCAAGGCGGCCGATCATCTGCGCGCGCACCCTGAGTTCTCGTGGCAGAAAGATCTGCAGCGCGACATGAACGCGTATGCCTGGACGACTTTTAGCGTGGCGAAGTAATTAACTTACACGCGCGATGCGCTGTGGGGCTGCCACTATTCGCAAGACGCCGCACCGCGTTTGCGAACCCGTGAGGGCCGCTCAACGGACTGATAGAAAACCTCGAATTGCTGTGCCGCCTGCCGGTCGTATCTGGGTCGCAAAACCTCGTAGGTTACTTGTCCTTCGTTCCGAATCACTTCTTGCAAGGTGAGAGCGTGAGCATACAACTGCTGCGCAAAGTGCAACAGCTTTTCCGGATCCATGGCAGTCGAACGTGGGAGGGAACTCCGTTTGGACTTCAAGCAAGGCTCCTCTCGTTGACTCCGGGGTACTCCACCAGGGAGTCGTGACGACCCGCCGATAATTGCAAAAATAACGGCTCGGTTGGGGAGGAGTCCAACGCATAATTTGCGTTGCTCGGATCAGAACTATTGTCGGAACTATCGTCACAGAGCCCTTGTCGGCGAAGCTGCCTGGTTAGCGCTTGAGCAAGGATTCTGCCGGTAGTCCTCGAATCGAAGCGTCCACCACTTCCACCATGTGAACCACCGGCACCTGGCTGCCGGCGAGCCGGATTCCGCTTCGCAACTGGAGCAGGCAGCCGGGATTTCCCGAGGCAACAATGTCCGGTGCGGTTGCCAGCACATGGCGGACCTTGCGCTCGCCCAGTTCCTGGGCTGGGCCGGGCCGCACCAGATTATAGATTCCGGCCGACCCGCAGCACAGGGCCCCTTCGGCGGCTTCCAGGATCTGCAGTTCGGGGATTTGTCCAAGCACAGCGCGGGGCTGCGTCCTCACGCCCTGTGCATGCTGCAAGTGGCACGAGACGTGGTAAGCAACCTTCAAGGGAATAGGATGGCGCGGCGCCCGCGGCTCCAGCTCTGTGAGAACTTCAGAAATGTCGCGACACTTGGCGGAGAATGCCTTCGCCCGCTCGCTGTACTTCGGATCGTCGTGCAGCAGATAACCATAGTCCTTCATGCTCGATCCGCAGCCGGCAGCGTTGCTCACCACGATAGCCACTTGCGCGCGCTCGAATGCGTCAATGGTGCGCCGCGCGTAATCGAGCGCTGCCTTCTCTTCTCCAGCGTGGATCATGAGCGCACCGCAACAGCACTGATCCCTGGGGATGATCACTTCGCAACCTTCCGCAGCCAGTACGCGGGCAGTGGCGGCGTTGACCTCGGGGAAGAAGACTCGCTGCACGCATCCGAGCAGCAAACCCACACTCAGGCGCGGTTCGCCTTGTGCTGCCACGCGCTCAGGGAGCGCGGCTCCGTTGGCCTTATTTTTTTGTGGAGCTGACGGTGTGAGGTTCTCCATCGCGCGCAGGCTTGCCGGAAGCAGCTTGAGGAGACCGCTGCGGCGCATGAGCGACTGCAATCCCGAGCGCTGGTACATTCCGAGCGGCCCGAGCAGTAGGCGCAGCCGCTCGGGCCTCGGGAAAATGTCAAAGATCATTCGGCGCAGAAATCGGTCAGGCACCGGCCGCGGGTAGTTGCGTTCGATCTGGGCGCGAGTCGCTTCGATCAGCTTGTCGTACTTCACGCCCGAAGGGCACGAGGTGAGACAGGCCATGCAGCCGAGGCAGTTGTCCATGTGGTTGACAAAGGTGGGATCGAGCCGCACCTGCCCCTCCAGGCCGAGTTTCATCAAATAGATTCGCCCGCGCGGCGAATCCATCTCCTCGCCCCAAAGCGCATAGGTGGGACAGGTGGCGAGGCAAAACCCGCAATGCACGCACTCGTTGATCAGGTCGTTCGAAGGCGGGTGGTGCGCGTCGAAGGCGCCAGAAGGGGCGTCTGGAGGCATGCTTGCGGGCTCCGCCATTAGATTCTCCCCGTCATAAGAATAAGAATTAGATTCCCCCAACGAACCGGCCGGGATTCAGCACTCCCGTGCGGTCGAATTGTGCTTTGATGCTTCTCATCAGCGGCAGCGCATCGCCCGCGCTTCCCCAGACATCAATTTTCGATTTGATTTCGAGAGGGCAGCGCAGGATGACGAGCGAGCCTCCGCGTGATTCCAGTTTCTTCCGCAAGTCTTCGACTGCATGGAGAAGAACTGCGACATCAGACCCCTCAATCCGGAGATACCCGACTCCTACCGCCTGCGCGACGAGCCGCCAAGGCAGGTGCAGCAACGCCGATGCTTTCCGGATTAAATCCAAGAAGGTTCCCAGATCCACGGGCAACAGACTGAACTTGCACACGAGAGAAGGCTCGGCCCCGCTCCACAACGTCGAGCGCACATTCCAGACATCTGCCGGAGACTCGATGCGGCGCGCTCCGGAGGCGATGCGCAGCGTCTGCTCAATCTGCGCCTCACAGCCTGTGGCCGTTCCTTCGAAACGCAGATCGAGTTCATGAAGACCGAGTTCCGGCGTCGAGGCGCTTCCCGCGCGAATTTGCACGCCGGTCGGAACCATATTGCAATCCTGAATCGCGAGCGCCAAAGTATTCATGCTTCCGCCGTCAGAAGTTCCGCCTTCAGAATTGGAGAAGCTCAAGGTGCGGCTTTCGCGCGGGACGGGGTGCAGCCGGAAAATCGCTTGCGTGATGATTCCGAGAGTACCCAAGGAGCCGGTGGCCAGCTTGGGCAGGTCATATCCAGCGACGTTCTTAACAACCTTGCCGCCGCTCTTGGCGAGAGTGCCATCGGGCAAAGCCAGCGTGATGCCAATAATCAAGTCGCGCAAACTTCCGATACGAACACGGAGAGCGCCGCTGTCGTTGGTCGCGAGAATGCCTCCGATGGTTGCGCTGTCCGGCCACAGCGGGTCGAGGGCCAGTCGCTGACCATGCTGGGCAAGAGTTTGCTGGAATCGTTGGAAGGTGCACCCGGCTTCGACGGTCGCCGTCATGTCGCCCCATGCGTGTTCCACGATGCGGTTCAGGCGACGAGTCGAGAGCAGCAGTTCGCCGCTGCGCGATTCGTTATTCCGAAGAAGATTGCCCCAATCCATCTTGGTTCCGCCGCCGCGCGGGATCACATGCAAACCCGCGCTGGTCGCGATTTTCAGCGCGCCGGCAACTTCCTCGGGACTGCCTGGCTCGATGACCATCTGCGGAACGACGCCATCGACCGCGTCCTCCGCTATGGCAGCGCGCACGTGCTCTGCGCCGACGAGGGTTCGCAGATCGCTCCACGCGGTTTCGGCTGCGGCGACGGATACTTCCGGTGATGACGATGATGATGAATGAGTTGCCATAACTGTCAGAAAAACTGCGCTACCCCGGCGATTTCCAGAGGATGCGGTTGATACGGGCCGGTTCTTTCGGCGCACAGGCGAATGCGAGGAAACACCTTGCCCGGATTCGAAAGCCGTTCGGGATCGAAAGCGCAGCGCACGAGTTGCATAGTTTCCAGATCGGGCTCGGCGAACATCTCCCCCATCATCATCTTTTTCTCTTCGCCTACGCCATGTTCGCCGGTGATCGACCCGCCGCACTCCACGCACAGCCGTAGGATATTGATCGAAAGCTCCATGGCGCGCTCCTCCTGTCCCGGGATGCGACGGTCATACAGCACCAGGGGATGCAGATTGCCATCGCCCGCGTGAAAAACGTTGGCCACGCGCAGTCCTTCTTTAGCGCTCATGCGTTCGATTTCGCTGAGAACCTTGGGCAGCGCGGTGCGAGGAATGACGCCGTCCTGCACGATGTAGTTGGGCGAGATGCGCCCCATGGCGGCAAAAGCAGCCTTGCGGCCTTTCCAGACGACGGCGCGCTCTGCTTCGGACTGGGCAACACGAATCTCCCAGGCGCCGCATTGCGTACAGATCCGGCTCACCTCGTCGATCAAGTGCTCGACCTCCGCGGCCGGGCCGTCGAGTTCCACCAGCAACAGTCCGCCGCAGTTTGGGTACCCGGCATGCACCGAGGCCTCGGCTGCCTGAATGGCGAGGTTGTCCATCATCTCGATCGCCGCGGGCAGCATTCCCGCCCCAATAATTCCACTGACCGCCGCACCCGCTTCCTCGGTGGTATTGAACGCGGCGAGCAGAGTTTGAATGACCGCGGGTTTCTTCACGATGCGCAATACGATTTTTGTCGCGATTCCGAGCGTTCCTTCCGAACCCACAAAAATCCCCGGCAGATCGTATCCCGGGCGGTCCACCGCCCGGCTGCCGAGATGCACGATCGATCCATCGGGAAGGACTACCTCAAGCGCCAACACGTGCGTCGTTGTGAATCCATATTTGAGACAATGCGCGCCGCCTGAGTTCTCAGCGACATTTCCGCCAATGGTGCACACCGACTGCGACGAAGGATCGGGGGCGTAGAAGTAACCATTCGGAGCGACGCGCTGCGTAACCTCCGCATTGATGGCGCCCGGTTCTGCAACTACACGCGCGTTCGGCAGGTCCACTTCGAGGATGCGGTTCATGCGCGCTAAACTGATGACCACGCCATTGTCTACCGGCAGCGCCCCGCCGCTCAGTCCCGTGCCCGAGCCTCGAGCCACAAAAGGAATCTTTTCGCGCTGGCAGATGCGCACAATCGCTTGCACATCCGCGGTTGAAGTGGGAAGCAGAACCGCCTGAGGCAGGACGCGGAAGTTGGTCAGCCCGTCGCATTCATAGGTGTGCAGTTCGGAGGCTTCGGTAATCAAGCCCCGGCCAACGATCGCGCGGAACTGGTCGAGGATACGCGCTTCCATGGGATCCTCCTTGATCGTGTCATGGGGTGGTCAGATGCCGCGATCAGTTTAGCGCGCTTTTGAATTCTTTCAGAAAAAACTGCATGTTATCTTCGGTGGCTAGCGGACCCATCACGCCGATGCGGAAAACTCTGCCCGCGAGCGGACCGAAACCGCCGGCGATCTCAATGCCCGGCCCGTCCAGCAGGCGTTTTCGTACTTTCGCTTCGTCAACACCTTTGGGAACGCACACGGTATTCAGCGTCGCAATTTGATGCTCTTCGGGAACGTGCATGCTTAGACCCATCGCTTCTATGCCCTGGACAAAAAGCCCATGGCAACGCCGGTGCCGCTCCCAGCGGTTCTCGATTCCTTCCTCGGCAATAACCAGCAGCGCCTCGCGCAGAGCGTAGAACATGGAAATCGGCGCCGTGTGATGGTAACGATGCGATACCGTGGAGTAGTCGTGAATCAGCTTGAGATCAAAATACCAACTACGTACCGGAGAAGTGCGAGCGCGCAGCCACTCCATGCCCCGAGGCGATATGGCCATCGGCGATAACCCCGGCGGGCAACTCAGTCCTTTTTGCGTGCAACTATAGGCGACGTCGATGCCGGTTTTGTCGAACTCCACCGGCACTCCTCCGAGTGAAGTCACGCAATCGCCGATCACCAGAGCGCCCGCATCGTGAGCGGCGGCACAAATGGCCTGGCCCGATTGCAACGCTCCGGTCGAGGTCTCGGCATGAACGTACGCCACAACCTTGGGCCTTTCGCGACGGATGAACTCTCTCGCTTCATCGTCCGTATAGGTCTCGCCCCAAGGCTTTTCCAGGCGCACGACGTTCGCGTCGTGACGTTTCGCCATCTCCGTAAGCCGATCGGAGAAGTAGCCATTGGCGAATACGGCGAGCTTGGCTGCGGGCTCCACGAAATTAGCAACGGCAGCTTCCATGCCCGCGCTGCCGGTGCCGGAAATCACCAGCGTGGCGCCATCGTTGGTTCCGAAGGCGGGCTTGAGTAATTGTTGGACGTCCGCCATCACGTGAATGAAGTAGGGATCGAGATGCCCGACAATCGGCTTCGACAGTGCCTCATAGACTCGCGGATGAACCATGCTCGGTCCGGGCCCGAACAGATAGCGGCGAGGCGGGTCGAGAGCGGGGAAGTGAAGTGCGGGATTTTCCTGTGCTTTGTCCGGTGCTATGGTACTCATAGTCCTCGTTTTCTGGCCCAACATCTTAGATATTACGGCACGGAGCCGACAATCTCCAGAACCCCGCAAAAATCAGAGCCCGAGTTTTTCCGCAGCCTGTTAGGGCTGTACGTTGGTGACGCCTTCCTCACCGGGCTTCGGGAAATGCTTTTCGTACCACGCGAACGACCGGTCCATAGCGTCGATCTGATGTTTGACTTCCGAGAGGCCGTGGCCTTCGCGGGGATAGCGAAGGAAAACCGTTTCGACTCCCACGTCTTTCAGCGCAATGAAAAATTGCTCCGCTTCTGCAATCGGTACATCATTGTCATTCTCGCCGTGGATGATGAGTGTCGGCGTATGCGCGGCTGCGACATGCTTCAGCGCCGAGCGTTCCCAGGCGACGTCCATCAGGTTTCCCTGGTGCAGGAATTGGCCAAACTCCATCTCCTCATATTGGTTGTAGTAAGTCATGTAGTTATAGCTGATGAGATTCGCGATACCGGCCGTGGGAATCGCGGCCTTGAACTCATTAGTCTGCGTAATGAGCCAATCGGTTAGCTGGCCGCCGTAACTTACTCCTTCGATCCCAAGGCGTTCCCGATCAATCCATAAATAACGCCGCACCGCCGCACTGACTGCGTAGAGAATGTCCTGGCCTTCATTGCCGTCCTGGTCGCCATAAACGGCATCCGCAAACTTCTGGCCGTAGCCTGTGGAGCCGCGATAGTTCACGTTGAGCACTGCGTAACCGTGCGCCGCGTAGACCTGGTTCTTGAAGCTGAAGCCTGGACCATTTTGTCCGTGCGGTCCGCCATGAATCACCACAATGAGCGGATGCTTGGATGTGGCCGTCATGTTGATGGGCTTGGTGAGAAATGCTTCCACGTCGAAGCGGTTGTCGTTGCTGACAAAGGTAAAGGATTCAACTTCGGCGATGGATTTACCCGCGAGCAGTTCGTGATTGAGGTCAGTAAGCTTGCGGGGTGCTCCCGTGCCGGACTTGTAGTAGAGCTGTGATGCATCATGCGGAGTGGTGAGGGCGTAAGCGACCGCGCCGTTCTTGCCGACCGACCAGCCGCCAACGCCACCGGCGTCGTTGACGACGTATTCGGGCTGGCCTCCGGGTTGGCCTCCGAAGACGGGCAGGCGCACGAGATGATAGCTGCCGCGTTCTTGCACGGTGAAATAGACGGCGCTGCCATCGGGCGCCCACTTCGGCGCGCCTTGGCGGTTGTCAATAATATTGCCGATTTCGCGGCGATTGCCGCCGTCGTTGTTCATCAACCAGACGTGTGTGTCTTCCATGGTGGTTTCGCGGTCGGTGAGACCGCGGCGCGTACCGAGATAGAGGATGGATTGTCCATCCGGCGACCACAGCGGATCATATTCGCAATACTCGGTAGCGGTTAAGCGGTGAATGCTGTTGTCGGCGAGTTGCAGCGTGAAGAGATCGTAATTAAAGAACTCATCCTGATTCGGCTCGCGGTTCGAAGCAAAAACGAGTTGCTTGCCGTCGGGCGACCAATCGATGGAATGCTCGTCGAAGTTCCCCTGCGTGAGCTGGCGCACTTGCTTGGAGGCGATGTCCACAACGAAAATGTGCAGGCGCTGATTATCGTTGAAGCGAGTTAGTCCTTCGCTGTAGTCGGGCTTGTAGAGATAGCGCGTGATGACCATGGGATCGTCGCTGGCTGCGGCGGCGACTTCTCCAGCGGTGGAAGAGACGAAGGCAATCTGCTTTCCATCGGGCGACCACGCCCATCCCTTACCAGTTTCCGGCAGCGGGGAGTTTGTGCCAGCGAGCGTCGCCAGGAAGGTGGTATTACTGCCATCGGGCCGCGCGATGAAAAGGCCGGTCTTGTCACCATCACCGCCACTGAACGCGATCCACTTGCTGTCGCCGGACCACAGTGGACTGCTGGCAGGCTTGTCGCCGCCGAGGCGGACGCTCTTCTCCGTGCTCAGATCCATCACCCAGAGTTGGCTATAGGCACGACCCGGTTGATCGCGCATGGTGATCGTATAGGCGATGTAATGGCCGTCGGGCGAAAGCGCGACGCTGCCGACGGAACGCAGGCGATAAAGGTCGCTGCTGGTTATAGCGCCACTGTTTAAGACTTGGGCGAAGATCGGCGTGGCGATAACAGCTAGAAGCGCTGCACCGAGCAAGCAGATGGAAACGCAGAACACTGTGGCGTTCGAGCGGTTACGCATCGAATTCTCCCGGGTCCGAGTTTGTGCTAATGGCCAGCGCCATACTAGGTCGGCAATTGCGGTCTGGTCAATGAATGGTCACGTGGTATGATCACGCGCCCGGAAAATCGGCTGTTCAGGCGGCGATGCCGTTAATAAAGGAAGGGCACCAGCGTCCATGTGTCCCGCCGGTACCCATCGTACTCAGCGCCAAACGTCTGCCGCAGAATCTGTTCTTCCAGCCGGGTTTTTCGCAGGTAAGCTACCACTAATATCGCCAATCCGAGCAACGCATGGTATTGGCTGGAGGCGATAGCCGTTCCCAGGAACATGCCGAGCATCGCCGTGTAGATCGGGTGCCGCAAAAGCCGATACGGTCCAGTGCGGATCAGTTCGTGGTCCAGGCCGATTCTGACTTCTGCACTCCAATTGCGACCCAGATGCCGCCGCGCCCAGACTGCCAGGAGAAGAAATGCTGCCTGGATGATCGCGCCGATGGCCACGAGAAAATGAAGCCGCTGCGGCAGGAACCACCCGGTCAGACCCGGTGCCGGCCAGAAAAGCAGGAGGAGCGCTGCATTGAGCGAGATTTGATGGAGAGCGGTCGACAGCCTGGATTCGGAGCTCTTCGTCGGCGAAGAGTTCCGCGACGCGATCGTCCAGTACAAAGAGAAGATGATCCAGAGGATCAGCGCGGGGGTTACCCGGTTCCATTCGACATCGTAATCGAAATGATTGATGTCCCTGCCCAGTAACGATGGTGAGTGCCACCCGAGCTTGTGCATAGCGAACCGCGCGATGACGCAAACCACGGCCGCCAGTGCCAGCTGTTTTGTAAGTTTCGTCGTCCCCGTCTTTGTCATCGCCATATATGAACCTCCCAGGTTCGCACAGTATTTCCATCTCCTAATGTCGGCTTTTTGCCTTCTGCTGAAGCTGATCCACTTGTGACTGTGTCAGGAACGGCGGCAGATGAATCTGGTCAGCGCAAGAAACGTCGAGGGCCGTCGCCGAACCTTGCGCCACAAACTGCGAGATGAGCCCGTCTATGCACGGAGACCCGGTTCCATGGGTCCCGTCTTTCACTATGACCACTCGGCTGTTGCCGAGATCATGCGCCGCTTGCGCCGATGCTTCCGGCGGCGTGGCGGGATCGAGCGCTCCCGAAATCAGCAGCGCAGGCACGGCGGAACGTATGGGCTTATAAAAATCTTTTGGGATGCCGCCATGAGCCCATTCGCGACAGGCGTTTTGATACACACGGACCTGGAAGTCGCCAAGGTAGGTGCCTTTGGTTTCGCGCCGAATGGTTGCTTCCGTCAGTCCGGGTATATCTTCCGCGCAGATCACCGAGAGGCTCATGCCTCGGTCCAGCGACTTGTCAATCGAGCTTCTTACCGTCAGCACGGCGGCTCCAAAAATACTCCAATCGTCCTGGTAGGCACGGTGGATCATGTAAGGGAACTGGCTGACTAACTCTGGAATGTAGAGCAGTGGGCGTAAGTCCCCGACAAACATGCCGCGCGAAAGAGTAACTGCCTGCGTTTCTCCAGCCTGCCGGTTCTTTACTTCAAAATGCGCCGGTGATTTCTCCAGGCGCTCCACGATGGCCTGGAACTCTTTCTTCAGATCGGGAAAGTCTTTATGGCAAACATCGTCGGCAGCACAACGCTCGATCAACTGATCGATCGAGTTCTGGGTTGTGCGGGCAAATGCCACAGGAATCTTGTACTGCGGCGGCGCTACTGCCTCAAGCGTCAAAGTGCGAACGTGTTCTCCGTGCCGCCGCAGGTACACGAGGGCAGCCTTGGTGCCGTAAGAGCCGCCGAATAAGTTGATCTTGTCATAGCCCAGCGCTTGCCGCACCTCATCGAGATCGTCTGCGGCAATGGACGTGGTGTACTGCGCGAGGTCGGCCTTTTTTTCCAGCTCCGTACGGCAGGCGCGCACCTTTTCCGGAGCCATGGTTTCGCCGATTACCTCCTGTGCATCCCTCGGGTCCCGCAGTTCGCACGGCAAGGGATTCGATCCGCCGGTGCCCCTCTGATCCACGAGCACCACGTCGTGCTGCTGTCGTACCTTCGTCGTGAAACCCGCCAGCGGATAGGCTTCTACGGCACTTTGTCCCGGGCCGCCAGCCAGCGCGAACCAAGGGTCGCTCGCGGGTTTGTCCGAAACTGCCGGCAGCACCATGATGTTCAGCGCGATCTTGCGCCCGCTCCGCAACACACGGTTTTCATAAACCTCGTACTTTCCGCACAGGCCCTCGGTGTTGCTGTCAACTGTGCGGCACGGCTCCAGCGGAATGCGTCCCAAAGTTCTTGGTTTGAGTGTGAGCTTGTCTGCGCTTGCACCCGGGCGATGCAGCGAAAGCGGAACAGACTGGCCGCCCTGTTGCCATGTCCCCATAAGCTGGCTGCCATCGTCGCTGACTTTTGCTTCGTAAGCGGCGCCAATGCTTTTCAGTTCAAGGTGTAGGGTGCCGCCCGGTGTGAATGAAACAACATCGATTGGGATCGTAACGTTGCCCTGATCCACAGCTGTAAGTTTGCCTGTGAAAGTTCCATCGGCGGCTTGCTCGATGTTCACGATCAGATGCTGGGTGGCGACCATTCCCTGCCACTCGCCGGTAATGCTGTGGCCATTGGCAGGCTGCACGGCTCCGACCGGCGGCGTTGCTTGGGCTGTGCACACCCGCGATCCTCCGGATAGCAACACCAGCAGGATCAGGGTATAGACGATCATGCTAAGCACGATCTTTGTAAGGACGAGCTTTGCAAGGACGATCATAGTAATGACGACCGTTGTAAAGACACACTTCTCCTGTCTCGTTGGCATCGAGTTTTCTCCTCTTCGATTTGTTTTCTAGAATTGGTTCGTCTAGTGGCCCATGCGCAAAAAGGTGAACAGCACCACCCAGCCGGCCAGGTAGGCCGCGCCGAACTGGGCCAGCGTGTTCGCCAGATTCAGGGAATAACCGCGCGCGCCCTTCAGCACCAACATGGGCGCGGAAGGTTGATAGCACAAAGGCCATCTCGCGATTTCCGTTTGTTGCAAGAAGTCGGGGAGCTTCACGGGGAGAGCACGCAAAGCCATCGTCAGCAACTGCTTTCTCTTAATCTCTACCCAAACGCCGTTTACCACAGTGATCGCCAGCCAGATTGCAATCCAGATATTGCGGAGATGGAGAGAGGTGGCGGGAGACACGCTGAGAATGATCGGCCAGAACAGGGTCGCCGCGGCTACGGCGGCGCGGTTCAAATCGCACATCAGCAGGTAATACTTACGAGTTTCTTCGCGCGCTAGCATGTGCTCGGCTGCCTGGGTCTGCGGCACTGGAGTGCGCCATGCCACGATCACATGCTTCACCAACAACAAACCAAGCTCCATGTAAATGTAATAAACAGGAACTCCGAATACGTGGCGCAGATTATGGTGTTCAGGCGCCGCGAAGTAATAGCGGAGCAGCCACAGAAAAGACACCACAAAAGGCAGCGCCAACGCCCACTCCAATTTAGGATTGGTGTAGTCACGCAAGCGTCGCGGCTGCAGGGAAAAACCTATGGCCGCAACCGGCTGCTCGGCCTCCGGAATCGCTAAATGCCGCGCCTGCCGCTCCGCGATGTCTACAGAGAACACATGATTGAGGTGGATCACGCTGGCCTGCGCCAGCAACAACCAGATGAAGTACTGCAGATAGCCGGGGATGAAAATGGACATCACGATGGGAATGTCGAGCACGAAGGGAATAAACATCCGCATCCTGTAGCGCTGAAGAATCTTTTTGCCAGGACCCTCGTAGAACCCGGGCTGCACGCGAACGTTGAAGAACCATTCCGGCCCCCGCAGCAGCGGCTGTGGCCAGCGACGGAAGCACCCGCGGATGCGCGCCCCCCACCAGAAGAGATAGAAGAGCAAGACAAACTGGCTTTGCGGCATTTATTTGTTTCCCTTTCCCACCAAGTGCAATTCGCTGATGACAAGTCTAAGAATCTTGCTTTCGGGCAATCCTGCCAGCACCATTTGCGTTAGCGCCGTGCGCAATGGACGTAGCAGTTCGTCCTGGTTTCGCTCCGTGCTCGTCAACGATGCCACTACCGACCCCGAGCCATGCTTCACCGTGATCAAGCCTTCCTTCTGCAGTTCGCGATAGGCAGTGGCGATCGTGTTGAGGTTGACGCCCAGATCAGCCGCTAACTGCCGCACCGGCGGCAGTGCAGCGCCTTCCTCGAGCTTTCCCCCGGCGATCAGTTCCTTGATTCCATCGGCAACCTGCTGATAGATCGGGCGCGGATCGTCGGTATTAATCGTTAAAAGCATTCAGTGTACTGTGTATGTATACTCCATACACTTTTGCGATGTCAAGGGAAAATTCTCGCAAGGAAAGAACTTGCCGTACGGGTCGTGCATCGAAACAGAATGCGATGGTGGAACGATGCGATGGTAGCAATGAGACGGTGTAACAATGCGACGGTGTAGCAATGCGACGGCATAACCCGAGTTCGGGGTTTTACCGGGCTTTGGCATTCGCAGCTGTGCTGCTCTCAGGCGCGGCAATTGCGCAGGCGGAAGCCACACCCATCCCGCACGGCACGCTCGAGCTTATCGCTGAGAGTCCATGGATCGAGAAACGGGATCTCGCAACAGGACAGGAGTTCGATGTCGGGCTGCATTTCCGGCTTGAGAAGGGCTGGCACATTTACTGGGTCAATCCTGGCGACTCGGGTGAGCCTCCTCGCGTCGACTGGCGATTACCTTCAGGCCTTTCAGTTGGAGCGATCGAGTGGCCTACTCCGCGCCGTCTGGAGGACTCTTCCAGCATTGTGGATTATGGCTACGAAGATGCCGCATTACTGATTGTGCCGATGCATGCGGACCCCAGGCTGGCGGCAGAGCGGGCGTTTAAGATAGGAGCCGACGTGAATCTCCTCGTCTGCAGCCATGACATGTGCATTCCGGGAAAGGCGCAACTTTCGCTTACCCTCCCAATCGGGGCTCACGTTTCTGCTCCCTACTCTCGATATGCCGGTCTGTTTGCCTCCACCCGCCAGTCTTTACCGCGTCCGGCTCCAACGAACTGGAAATTCAGCGTGGCCGA
>Ga0187883_10000200_pt1 | contig 41708 bp, 36 predicted proteins | sample June2016WEW_20_1_2_FD_132966 | JGI IMG/M metagenome (GOLD analysis project Ga0187883, IMG submission 132966) | Peatland microbial communities from SPRUCE experiment site at the Marcell Experimental Forest, Minnesota, USA - June2016WEW_20_10 | ecosystem: Environmental > Terrestrial > Soil >...
AATCCGGGCTTCATCGATTTGAATCACTTGGCCCATCGGCTTCTCGTCGCTCATCGGTTGCTCCTTCATTCTAGAAGAAGCCGTCAATCCCGAAAGTGCGAAAGATTCTGTACGTTATCCCACAAACACGGCGCGGGCGCGCGAGGGGCGCGGCGCAAGGGTGCTCCCTGGCTCAAAACCACGCTGGTGCAGTGCGCCTGGGCGGCGGTAAAAAAGAAAGATAGCTACCTGCAGGCCCAATTCTACCGCATCAAAGCCCGGCGCGGCCCCAAGAAGGCGATCATGGCCGTCGAGCAGGCGATTGGATCGACGTTTGCCGGAATCGTGCTTTTGATCTGGATCACGAAAGGCTCATCTTGTACGAGAGATAGATCGTTTTGTATTCTAGGTAGGCTTCCAAGCCATATCGGCCTTTCTCTCGCCCCAAGCCACTTTCTTTCATTCCGCCAAAAGGAACGTTGTGGTTCGAACGATGAATGTCGTTAACCCACACCGACCCGGCTTCGATTTGTTCGGCCATCGTTAGGGCGACAGTAAGATCGCGCGAAAAAACAAAACCTGCCAAACCATACCGAGTGTCGTTAGCGAGCTTAATTGCTTGAGCGCGATCGTCAAAAGGCGTAACGCCGAGCACCGGACCGAATGTCTCTTCTGTCATAACGAGCATGGAATGGTCGGCGTCAGTGATCACGGTCGGCGGCATAAACCAACCGCGGTCGTAGATGCCCCCACACAATCGCTTACCTCCGATCGCAATGCGGGCGCCTTTGCCGCGCGCATCGGCGATTTGCAATTCGCTGTTCCGGAATACTCTTTCGTTAACGAGTGGACCAAGCGCACAGGAGGTGTTGAGGCCGTCGCCCACGTCGAGCTTGCTGACGTGCCGCAGCAGGCCGTCTATAAAGGAGTCATACACGGGACGCTCGACGTAAACCCGATTGACGCGGTAGCAAAATTGTCCAGAGTTGGCGAACGCGTGACGCGAGATGGCAGCGGTCGCGACGTCGAGGTCGGCGTCAGCGCAAACGATCGCTGGACATTGCCCGCCGAGTTCCAGAGTGACACGCTTCATCGTTCCGGCCGCTGCTGCCGCGATCGCTTTGCCAGCGGCTGTTCCCCCAGTGAACGCTACTTTGCGCGGCACTGGGTGCTCGATCATGCTCATACCGATCTCGTGCCCGTGTCCGGTCACTACGTTGAAACACCCTTCCGGGAAACCCGCCTCATGAAACAGCTGCGCGAGCATCAGTGTCGACAAGGGCGTGTCCTCGGCCGGTTTGGCAACCACGGTGCAGCCTGTGATCAGTGCTGCACCTAACTTGAACGTTAGCAACGTTATCGGATAGTTGAACGGTGTGATGGCGATAACGACGCCGACTGGCTCGCGCGTCACTATCGACTTCTCGCCAGCGATGCCAGTCAGCGGAATTTCCGCGTGGAGCCGCAGGCCTTCTTCGGCATAGACGTCGAGCAGATCGGCTGATCGCCGAATCTCCGCAATGGAAGCCTCGAGCGGCCGGCCGAGCTCGGTCGTGAGTACGCGCCCAATGTCTTGGGCCTGATCACGCATTCGTCGCGTCGCCGTCTTTTGCAATCGCGCTCGTTCGGCGACCGGCGTTGTCTTCCATTTCTGAAATGCGCGGTCAGCAGCACGGATCGCGATGTCCGCGTCGATGGCGCCGCCAGTGGGCACCGTGTCTATGACGGTGCCGGTCGTGGGGTTCATGACGTTCTGACGTGCCCCAGACCTCGCGGGCGTCCACTGGCCGTCTATGAACATCTCCATATTGCACTCCGATTTGTCAGATGTGCGGCAACAGTTTCGACGAGCGCGATCCCGATCTCCACCCTTTCCGCGGAGCGCCAAACTCCGTCACAACGGTTGGTCGATCTCAGCTTGTGTGAAATCGTGCAATTCCGGTCGGGATGGTTAGGGTCGCGTGTTATCCCTCCTGAATTAAGTCGGTCACGATCACTGCGCTGCTTCAGCTTGCATAGAAGGATCGCCGGTCAATTCGAGGTGAAATCCGGGTTTTTCGATAACAATACGAGATGTGTTCGATCGTCTAGTCGCCTCGCGAATCAATTTTGTGATCGAAGGGACAGCAGGATTATACCGGGTCCGTGCCGGTCCGGCAGATTTCATGGCGTCAACCTGATCGCCCGGCATCGTTGCGCGTAGAAGGAATTCCTCGTCAGACAGCGTGGGAGAAAACCTACGCCGCAACTCGGCCAGCGACGGCGGCGGTGGTTCATTTTGTATTTCGAGCGCTCGCGGGCGGGCGAGAATACGATCGAGCACATTGGGGTCCACCGGTCGTGCCGGCCGACCAAAACGCCCAAGTACATAACGAATTACCTGATCTGGAACGGTCGCATATCGCTCTTTACCCATGACGTTAAACATGGCCTGCGTGCAGACGATCTGCGGAAATGGCGTCACCATGATTGGATAGCCCAATTCGGCACGGACGCGGTCCACCTCTACCATCACTTCCGGCAGCAAATGACCGAGCTTGATCTCTTCCAATTGGCGCTTGGTGGTGGTCATAACTCCGCCAGCTACTTGGTGATGGAAGAAGCGCGCGTCGAAGTCGCGTGGTTGCCCAAAGGGGAGGCCTTCGGCCCGGGCTAACTCGACAAGATAGTCGTTCATTCGCGCCAAGGCGTCGTCATCTATATCCACATTGTGGCCAAGAGTACGCAGGTTGGACACTGTCTGAAGAGACGAGGGTAACGACGTGCCGCTACCCAGCGGCCCAGTACCGACATGCATCACTTCTATGCCGAGATCGGCGGCGACTGTGTAAGTGTAAGGCGCCATGCCGATGGTGCAGTGCGAATGAAGCTCTAAAGGAAGCCGGCCCGCCGCCGTTTGGACTGCAGGAATTAAGGTCCGCGCGCGATCAGCCGAGAGCAAACCCGACGGATCCTTGATGTAGAGGCGATCGATATGCGGGGATTTTGCTAACGCCGCTGCAAGATTCGCATAAAACGCGTCATCATGAGCTTCGCTCAACGTGTAGGTAAGCGCAGCGATGTTCTCCTTCCCTCCCTCTTCGTGGATCATGCGCGCAGTTGCAAGCATCGCGTCCAGATCGTGCATTGGCTCGAGCACAACAAAGCGAGACATACCATTGCGAATGAGGCAGCGGTAAACCAACCGCATTACTTCCATGTCGAGCGTTTCCCACGAAACGAATCGAAAGCCGACCCCGATGAATTGTAACGGTGTATCGGGCATCATTCGATGCATCAAACGAATGCGCTCCCAAGGATCTTCGCGATAATATTTGATCGCCACGCCCATGTGCGTGCTGGCAAGAAAATCGATAGCTCTAAACCCAACCCGATTAATGACTGGCGCGATCTGTAGACATTGGGGCGTGTTTAGGCCGGTGGCCCCCCACGTGCTCTGATTGCCGTCGCGAATGGAGACATCGACGAGTCCTATGTTTGCCATAATGGGCTTCCTTCGAATTTTGGTCCAAACGGCCTATCTACCGCGCGGTCAGACTTCGCGTCCCTCAAGAAACTGCCGGAAATAAGCCGTATCTGCCCCTCCGCGAACGAAATCCGGTTGGGTCAACACAGCAACGTGCATATCCCGATTTGTGACGACGCCGCGAACATCGCAGTTCGCCAAGGCAAGCTTCAGACGGTCAATGACGGCACTACGGTCGACATCATGAACGATGATTTTGGCTAACAGCGAGTCATAAAACGGCGGCACTCGCGATCCGGATTCGATATGCGTATCTACACGCACGCCGGGCCCCGCAGGAAAAACAGCAGTGCAGACAATTCCGGGCATTGGTCGGAAATCGCGGGTCCAATCTTCCGCATTGAGCCGACACTCGATCGCATGACCGTTGAATTTCACCTCGTCCTGGCGAAGCCGAAGCTTATGTCCCTCTGCGATCGCAATCTGCTCTGCGACAAGGTCGAGTCCGGTGATTGCTTCTGTGACGGGGTGCTCGACCTGAATGCGGGCGTTGGTTTCCAGAAAGTAGAACTCCTCCCGATTGCGATCATAAAGGAATTCTACGGTGCCGAGACTACGGTATTTCAAGTGTCGACCGAAGGCGACCGCAGCGTCACGCATTGCCGCGGTAACCTTTGTAGGAAGACCTGGTGCGGGCGCTTCTTCGATCAGCTTTTGGTAACGTCGCTGGACTGAACAATCGCGATCCCCAAGATGTATAACATTGTCGCCATCGCCGATGATCTGCACTTCGACGTGTCGACCTGAGGCGACAAACCGTTCGAGATATACTCGCGAATCTGCAAACGCCGCCTCCGCCTCAGCCATCGCGAGCTCAAGGGTTTGCGGGAGACGCTTCGGATCGGCAACGAGCTTCATACCGCGTCCGCCGCCGCCGCCGACAGCTTTAACAAGGATAGGCCAGCCGATTTTTTCAGCTAGTGCTTCGGCTTCAGTGGAGGAACTGACTGGACCGCCTGGCACGACCGGGAGGCCCGCCTCGATCGCGTGCCTCCGGGCCCGCAGCTTGTCGCCGACGGCCTCAAGTTGCGCCTCTGTTGGACCAATAAAGATGATGTCACGCTCGCTACATGCCCGGGCAAGGCGGACATTCTCGGAAAGGAAGCCGTACCCCGGATGAATAGCGTCTGCTTTCGCGGCCTTCGCAGCCTCGATGACGGCGTTAACGTTCAGATAGCTCTCAGTAGATTTTGCCGGACCGATACGGATAGCATGATCGGCGAGACGAGCCGGTACAGCGTCGATGTCCGCTTCAGATGCGGCAAGCACTGCGCCAATGCCGAGGCTGCGACAAGTCCGAATGATACGAACGGCGATCTCGCCACGGTTCGCAACGAGAATGCGGCGAATTTTCATGCGTCGACCCGCTTCACACGCATCAGAACATGCTCGGCTTCGACGAGTTGCCCGTCAAGGACACATATTTCAACGATCCTTCCCGAAATGCCCGCGCTCACGGAATTCATCAGTTTCATGGTTTCGACAATGCCTACGACGGTATGCTCGCCGACAATGGAACCGATGTCGACAAAGGGCGGGGCCCCCGGTTTTGGCGCTCGGTAGAAAGTGCCGACCATAGGCGCCTTTACGACCGCCAAACCGGCAACTTCGCCTTCGGGCTGCTTGGACTCCGTTTTCTCGTCAACCTTCGTCGTACTTTCGCTCAGCGAGTCGCCGATTAAATTCGGCGACGCCAAGGTATGCATTTCTTGGGTCCAACTCGCCTGTGATCGACGCAGATACAGATCGAATTTTTCAGTTTTGAGACGAAGCTCGTTGAAATACGAGGAATCGAGCGCTCGAATGATCTCCTCGACATCATCGTTTGTTAGATTCATGATTTATTGCTCCTAACACCGTCGCTAGTCAGCAATCGATGCCTTGGGCGCTCGGTCGAGCGCCAGATGGTCCATCAGTGCGATGATGTCGTTCGCGCGATTATCTGGCGCATAGATGTCCGCCGGCGCGCCGGCGGGGTGACCTGAATGTCCAAATCCGCGGGAGTCGGCCGCAATCACATCAGCGATGGTTGAGAGCTTTGGGATGACGGCACGCCAATCGTACCAAAACCCAGGCCAGGCGTGCAGCAATACAACCGGGGCTCCCTTTCCCTTGCGCACGTAGTGAATCTCGACTGCGTCCGATCCCGGAGCAATCGCATGCACGAGACGCGCGTCATTGGGACTGATGAACGATGATGCCATCGTATCAGCTCTTTGGCGAAGTTTCCTTCGCGGGCGGTGGAGTGGGAAATTTCAAGCCAAGCTCAGAAGCCATCACTTGGAAGCAGTTGTAACTGCTGCCGCGGCCAATGCCCGATCCTGAATGCAGGTTGGATGAGCAGTTGTAAACGTTGTCGAGTAGCGTGCGATAGCTCGACAATCCAGGAGCAGGGCGATATCGTCCCATTTGTGAAGCGATAGTTGAACCTTGTGAATAACCTCCCTCGATATTGTCAGGATGCAATTTTTCAACATCGTCGGGCGCCACGATATGAGCCGCAATCACGTTATCCGGTGTCATATTGGGCGCGTACTTTTGCCATTGTTCAATTAGGTTCTTCTTTAAGCTCGATTTGATTTTTTTCCATTGCGCATCATTGAACACACGTCGCGGAGCGGCAAATTCCTCGACGCCGACGAGATGCTGACCCATCGGTGCGCGAGATGGATCCCATATCGTATCGACGGAGGTGTACGCATAAAGCCGTTTGGCGTGTCCGTGCAGAAACATCTCAGGTTGATAGCGTGTAGCGAGATAATCGGGATCCTTTGGACCCCAGAGCAGCCTCGGTTGCGGTCCAACCCCTGGATTGGCCTTCGCTGCTGTATAGGCGGGCGGTTCATGCAGCGCTATGTTGAGCCAAAAAATCTGACTTCTGTCGTAATGAATGTTGCGTAGCCGGCGCTCTACCTTCGGTTCGATGCTGACATCGCGCATCAGACGAAGAATAGTCTGCGGTAAGCCGAGATTGCTGACAACGATGTCCGCATTCACGGTCGTGCCGTTCTTGAGACGGATACCGGTCGCTCGCTTGCCGCTGATTAATATCTGGTCGACCTCGGACTGAGTGAAATACTCGACCTCCCGCTTGCGTCCAGCAGCGGTAAGAGCATCCGTGAGAGATTGGCTCGCACCGACCGCGATCGCGGGAGGTTCGAACGAGAGCACCAGCGGCAACACGTGCAATAGCCCATTGAGACCCATCACGTCGTCGGAATAACAACCCGTAGACGTGGCGCAGGCGCGCATGAAAAGCGTGCGCAGTTCAGGGCTCTCGAAGAATTCGTACGCGAGCTGTCGCACCGTCATGAACTGATACACGGGCTCGATTCCCGTTTCGGGTCGTCCGACAAGCGCCTCGAGTGGATCGGGCGTTCCCCACGGCGGAGGCGGCGTGAACCTGTGTTTTGAAAATGCAGGCTTCCAGTATTTGGTGTACTTATCGAGACAGTCGAGATAGGTGTCAGCGTCTCGTTGCGAGAAGTTGGCGATCTGCTTCCGCGTGCGGTCGACGTTGTGTTGGCTGTATTCCTGCCTTCCTATTGCATAGTCGACGACTCGGTACGCGGAATAGCCGATGTACGAACTTCCGTCCTCGAACACCATTCCTTCGTTCTCGTCGGGAAATACGTAGCGAAGCCCTTCGACGCCGAGATCGAAATCACGATAAGCGGGGTGTCCGTAGAAGCGCGTCCAGTGGGCGCAAATATTCATCAGAAAGCCGGACGCCGGTCCTTTGCGGCTTGTCGCGCCGCCGCCGATCTGAGCTCTACGCTCAAATACTGCGACCTTCAGTCCTGCGGCAGCAAGATAGCACGCAATTATAGAACCATGATGGCCGCCGCCAACCACAACCGCGTCGTACTTCGCTTTCGGCAATATCCCCTCCCGTGATCTCGCAGCGTTTCGGTTCGCTATTAGGCGCGTGCCCGCAGAATTTGCCACGCCTCTGCTTGACAGACCAGTAACTTTATCAGACCATCTGACTATCATGTTGTCGGGACAAATGCAACGAGCAGCGGGAGGAATTGATGGCAGATGCAAAATATGACGCGATCGTAATCGGCGGCGGCCATCACGGATCGATCATATCGTGCTATCTGGCGAAGGCGGGCCTTAAGGTGGTCGTACTCGAACAACACACGGCGCTCGGCGGCGCCACCGGCACTGAAGATGGGCCGGTTCCAGGGTTCCGGCAGAATTTTTGCGCGCATTTCACGCGCTTTTATGGCCATCCGGCCTACGCCGAATTCAACCTTCGCGAGGAGGGTCTGGAGTACACCTTCCCTGAAGAGAACGAAGGAATGATCTTCAGCGATGGGAGCTCATACATCGGTTATTCGGGCTTCCGCGTCGTGGATCCGGTGATAGGCCGCACCGAACATTCTCCTGGCAACGTCAATAAGACCTACGAGCAGATTCGAAGGTTCTCCCAACGCGACGCGGACGCTTATCTAAGATTGTTCGACCAGTATGAAAAATACTGGAAAAAGGCATTCCACAAGAGCCGTTTCACCGCACCGACGCCATGGGGAACGCCTGACCCCCTCGATGAACTGATAACGACTCCCGGAAGCGGCGTGGAGCCGGTCCATCAATTCATGAATGGCCGCCAACTCGCCTACGACTATTTCGAAAGCGCGGAGATGCGTACGCTGTTTATGCGCGCCATCTTAACATCATGCGCCTGCTTCCCGTCCGATGTGATCGGCATCCAATCCCTCGTTCATACCATGGGCTTGGTGCTGTCATTCGAGCCAGCCGCGATCGCCAAGGGCGGCACGCAGGCAATGACCGACGCGCTCATCAGCGCGGGCCGCAAATTGGGCGTTGAATATCGCACCAGTCACGAAGTCGACCGCATTATTGTCGAAAATGGCCGGGCTATCGGCGTCGAAACCTCGCAAGGAGCTCGTTTCGATGCGCCGTTGATTGTGTCCGACTTGGGCGTACCACAGACATTTCTCAGGCTTTTGCGCGATCACCCGCTGGGTGATCAACTCATGCACCGCGTCAAGAATATCTACTATGATCGTGGTCATGCGTTCTGGGGCAACATCGCGGTGCATGAGCTTCCGAAATATAAGGCCGAAGATACGAATCCAGGAGTCGGCCAACAGCCACGCCTTTACACCGGCGACAAGGATCCAGAGTATCTTGCGAACAAGTACCAGCATGAAATTTTCGTGCTAGGCGTTCCGCAGCGGCAATACATTCTGACGGCACCGGATAGTATCTGGGATCCGACGCGAGCGCCGGCTGGCAAACACAATATTTTGGTTGAAGATTACACTGCACCAGGCCACTTGTTCTCCCCACGGGAGTGGGGACAGCTCAAAGACGACTTTATCAACCGCTGGCTCGATGAGTGGCAGACATACGCGCCAAATATGACCCGCGACAACGTCATCGGCGCGCGCATCTATTCGCCGTTCGATGTGGGCACGAGTCATCCAGACATGATTGGCGGCTGCTGGATGGTGGGCTCGATGGTCGCTTCGCAAATGGGGCGCTTCCGTCCCTTCCCAGAGTTGTCCGGCTTCCGGACACCAATCGAAAATCTCTACATGTGCTCCTCGGCGCTGCACTCCGGCGCCGGCACAGGTCGAGGTAGCAGTTACATAGCCTACAAGGTGATTGCTACCGATCGTGGGCTGCCGCGCTTCTGGGAGACCTCCAACCGCGGTTACTGATTAAGGATCATTCAAATGGATAGCATTGCTGAAGTGCGCGACCCGCTAGCTGTCTTTCGGCTCGATAATCAAGTCGCGGTCATCACAGGCGCTGGCAGCGGCATTGGAAAAGCAGTCGCCTTGTTGTTCGCTGGTGCTGGCGCAAGTGTCGTCTGCGCCGATATCAATCAAGCGGCGGCTGACGTGGTCGCCGCTGACATAGTGAACTCCGGTGGTGAGGCAGAATCCTGCGGTCTCGATGTTAGTAATGAAGCGGCGGTAGAGAAGTGCTTTGCGTTAACTGCCAAGACAGGCCGCATATCCGTGCTAGTCAACAGCGCAGGCATTTCACGTCGTCGACCGGCGTTCGAGCTTACGTTATCCGACTGGGAAGCCGTTAACGCGGTCAACGTTACCGGCTCGTTCCTCTGCGCGCGGGCTGCCGCAAAGTACATGCAAGACGACGGTGGAAGCATCATTAATATTGCATCAGCGCTCGGATTTTCTGGCGGCATTTATCCGAACGTCGCCTATCAAACCTCCAAGGGCGCTGTAGTCAATTTGACGCGTGCGCTGGCGGTTGAATGGGCGCCGTTGAGAATCCGCGTCAACGGCGTGGCGCCAGGTTGGATCCAAACCCCGTTCATCACCAACGCGTCGCGCAATCCAGAGGCGCGCGCTGAGATCGAACGGGCGACCCCACTCGGTCGTATCGGAGAAGTCGAAGAAGTGACCGGCGCCGTATTGTTCCTCGCTAGTCGCGCATCGTCCTTCATTACCGGTCAAACAATCGTCGTGGACGGTGGCTTCCTCGCGAAATGACGCCAGCTGTTTGACGAAAAACGGCGTATTTCCAGCAAATGCTGGGCGAGCAGCTTCGTGTCAGATGGCAGTCATGCATATCGACGTTCCCGCTCGATGATCGCGCGCTGCGACCATGAAGCTGCGTGGACAGGGAGGGTCTTTCGTAGCCGGGACTCTGAGTGAATTAGACGTCCGATGAAAGTAAGCAAAAACCTAAGCAGAAGAAAACAGACTTCGTATCCTCGAAACTGCCACCGAATTGTTTAGTGGCGCGAACTGCCATTTGGCGATCATGATGAAACCGAAGCGCCGCTCGCGGCAAGCGTGGTGAGCGGAGCTGTCGGCGAATGCGGCAGGTTGCGTCGCACTTCCTTCGGCGGCGTTCCTGCTCGACGAACGCTTGACACCACCTTGACGAAGGCGGTAACATTTGTTCAGTTCATCAGGTTATCAGGCAAAATGACAATGTGAGACAGGGGGAGACGTGATGGCGGACGCTGCCTACGATGCGATAGTGATTGGCGGAGGGCATCACGCCACAATCGTTTGCTGCTATCTCGCAAAATCCGGACTGAAAGTCGCGGTGCTAGAAGGGCAGCCCGCGCTCGGTGGCGGCGCTGTCAGCGAGGAAGCACCGGCTCCTGGTTTCCGCCAAAATCCGCACGCGCATTTCACACGATTTTACGGTCATCCCGCCTATTGGGACTTTAACCTCCGTGATGAGGGCCTCGAATATGTCTTCCCCGAACAAAACGAGGGCATGATTTTCGAGGACGGATCGAGTTTCATCGGTTATTCCGCCTACCGCGTAGTTGATCCCGCGACCGGGAAGACGCAAGAGGCGCCCGATAACGTCCGCAAGACCTATGATCAGATCAAGGCATTCTCGCAGCGCGACGCAGATGCGTACATGCGATTGTTCGAGCAATATCAGAACTACTGGAAGCGGGCGTTCCATAGCCACCGCTTCACGGCGCCAACGCCATGGGGAACGCCCGACCCGCTTGAAGCCTTGTGCGACATTCCCGGCAGCGGCCTCGAGCCCGTGCATCAGTTCATGTCGACCCGACAGATCGCCTATGATTTTTTCGAGAGCGCGGAACTGCGCACGCTGTTCATGCGAGCGACGCCGACGTCGGGCGGTTGCATGCCAGACGACCCAATGGGCCTGCAGAGCCTAGTACATGTCATGGGTCTGGTGCTCTCGTTTGAGCCGGCTGCGATTGTCAAGGGCGGCACTCAGTCAATAACCGACGCACTGGTCAAAGCGGGCAAGAAGCTTGGAGTCCAGTACTTCACCGGGCATGAAGTCGATCAAATCATCGTCGACAACGGCGCAGCCGTCGGCGTGCAAGTTGTTGGCGGCGGCAGCATCAAAGCGCCACTGGTGGTCTCTGATCTTGGCGTGCCGCAGACCTTCTTGCGTCTATTGCGTCATCACCCCATAGCCGACGGGCTGCTTCATCGCATCAAAAACATTCACTACGACCGCGGTCAGATCTTCTGGGGCAACGTGGCGATGCACGAATTGCCCAAATACACCGCCGACAACATCAATCCCGGAGTCGGCTCGCAGCCGCGTCTCTACACGGGCGCCAAGGATCCCGAGTATATGGCGAACCGTTATCAGCACGACATTTTCCTGCTCGGCTTCCCGCAGCAGCCTTATATATTGACGGCACCCGACAGCATCTGGGACCCCACCCGCGCGCCTCAGGGTAAACAGACGATCTTGATCGAGGATTTCACGGCGCCAGCGCGCCTGTTTTCCGGCCGCGATTGGGGGCGCATCAAGGAAGAGTTTACCGACCGCGCGCTACAGGAATGGCGCAAGTACGCGCCGAATATGACGAAGGAAAACATTATCGGGACCCGCATCTATGGTCCCTACGACGTCCAAGCCGGCAAACCTGACATGGTCGAGGGAGGATGGACAGAAGGGTCGATGATCGCTTCCCAACTAGGGCGATTTCGGCCTGTTCCTGAGTTGTCTGGATACCGAACGCCGGTGAAAAATTTGTACATGTGCTCTTCCAACATGCATTCAGCTGGCGGAATTGGGCGCGGGTCGAGCTACAACGCCTACAAGATCATAGCGCAGGATCGCGGCTTGAAACGCATCTGGGAACAGTCCGGGCGCGAATTCTGAAAATAGGAGATCTGAATGCGCATAATCGTCTGCCTCAAGCAGGTCATCGACCCGCTAACGCCGGCGACGTCCTTGGTACTTGACAACCGAGACATGAAAATCCGTGTTGGCGCGAGCAGTCCCCCCGTAATCAACGGTTTCGACGAGCAGGGACTCGAAGCTGCGCTGCGCCTTCGCAATGAGGTGAAAGACGTAGAGATCATTTGCATTGCGGCCGGCGAGCGATTCAATAACGACGTGATGAAGCGAGCGCTGGCGGTTGGTGCAGATCAACTCATGTTGATTCAGGATCCATCGCTGGACACATGGGATCCATACCCGATCGCAACTGCGCTAGTAGCGGCGATTCGTAAGATCGATGGCGCTGATCTCATAATCTGCGGTCGTCAGGGTTCGGACTGGGACAACGGGCTTGTGCCCTACATTATTGCAAATTCTCTGAATATGCCAATTCTGACGCTCGCAAAACGTGTGACCGCGAAGGATGGGCAGCGCGTCGAAATAGAGCGCGTGCTGGCCGATGGATCGATGATCATGGACGCACGCTTGCCCGCGATCGTAACGGTTACTAGCGAGTTGGGCGCGCTGCGTATGCCATCAGTTGCGGCGCGCCTAGCCGCTGCGCGAAAGCAGCCAAAGCAGTTGACGCTTGGGGAATTGGGCGTAGCCGCGGCCCAGACGCCAGGGCCAATTGTCACCGAGCTGGAAGTCCCTGTGACAAGTCGAAATTGCACCTTCATTGAGGCAGCCGGCGGACTTAGCGCCGGAGCGCGCTTGGCTGAGGCGTTATTCCAATCGGGAGCAGTCCGATTCGGTGGGGAGTCCTGAATATGGCGGGAATCCTGATCATTGCTGAAGCCGACAGCGAAGAGCTGCGGCCGGAGTTTCGGGAACTTGTGACTGTGGCGCAGAGCTTATCTGCTTCAATCGCCGGCGAGGTTGCGATTGCGTTGATCGGCGCCAACCTGGAGGCGGCGCTTCGTGAAGCTGCGAGTGCTGGCGTGGACAAACTGCACGTTGTTGAGGATGAGCGGTTGTCCGCACCGTGGCCTGAAGCACACGCAGCCGCACTCACTCAACTGTGCCGTGATCTAACCCCTCAGTTGGTTCTTGTGCCGCGTACTGTGCTCGGATTTGAAATCGCGGCGCGCCTCGCTGTCGGCTGCGGGTGGCCACTAGTTCAGGATGTCACGCAACTCGAAGTTACCTCCGATGGAGGCTTACATGCGGTCCGGTTGGTGTCGGGCGGCGCCGTTACCGCAACCGTGCGCTGTAGCGCAGGACCTTGGGTGGTCGTTCCGCGCACGCGAGCATTTGCGCCAGCCCACGCCCGCGTGCCGTCGAATATCACGCCGATTCGCCACGCTTTCACGCCGCCAACGCTTGCGACCTCCTGCGGACCGCGCACCCGCGTCGTAGTCGAAGGTTTGAGCATTGATCGCGCCAAGATCGTCGTTGCGGGCGGCGGCGGACTCGGCGGCCCGCAATCGTTCGTCTTGTTGCGGGAAATCGCCGATCTGCTGGGAGGCGCTGTCGCCGCATCGCGCGTTGCTGTCGATTCTGGCTGGGTTCAACAAACTCAGCAGGTGGGGCTCACTGGTAAGACGATTGCGCCCGACCTCTATATCGCAGTCGGTATCTCCGGCGCGATCCAGCATCTGGTTGGATGCTCGTCGTCGCAGGTTATCGTGGCTATCAACAGTGATCCGTCAGCGCCAATCTTTCGCATCGCAAATTACGGCGTCGTAGGCGACTGGAAGGAGGTCATCCTGGCATTCCGTGACACGCTCGCGTCCAAATCGGCTCTCGCTGGACGTGCTGCATAAGGTTGACCCATTAAAATGCCGATCGAGCTCGTTCTTCGGCTGCTCGTTATTCTGGCGGCTTTCGTCTGGTCCGCTATTCGGTTTGAGGGTCTTGCGCGCCTGCTGCTGGCGGCCCCAGCCGAACCTCGGTTGACTCCCTTCGCGCCGCGCGCGTGGGGGGTCGTCGTCAATATCCTCGGTCACGCTCGACTGTTGCGTAAGCCCTATTCCGGGCTGCTGCACGCCATGATGTTTTTCGGATTCCTGTTTCTTCTCACCGCCGTCCTACAGATGTTCGGCGAAGGTCTCTCTCCGTTCTTCGAGTTATCCGCGATAGGCGGCAGAACTTGGATCGCGCTCGGACAAGATATGTTCGCCGTGCTCCTCCTGATCGCCGTGGGAATGGCGACGTTCCAACGCGCAGTCTGGGCGCCAGCGCGCTTCGACGGCTCCAACAAACGCGACGCCGCAATTATCCTTGGGTTGATAGCGGCAGTGGTGGTCGGCATGCTCTTGCAAAACGCCTGCCACATCGCTGGCGGTGGCGATCCTTCGGTTGCATGGCGCCCGGTTAGTTCGCTTTTGGCGACACCGTTGGTCTCGATGGGAGTGACCGTGTCTGTCGCAGTAGCCGGTGCGACGGCGTTTGCATGGATGCATATGCTCGCCATTCTTGCCTTCATCGTGTACATCCCCGGCTCGAAGCATCTACACGTTTTTGTCGGCATTCCCAACGTTTACTTCCGCGATCTCGCACCGGCCGGTCGCCTGGTCACGCCCAACCTCGAGCAATCGAAACTCGGTCTGTCCGACATCGGGCAGCTCGGTCGCAAGCAGACGCTTGATCTCTACGCCTGTACAGAATGCGGTCGCTGCCAAGAATTATGTCCCGCCTACGCGTCGGGCAAACCGCTCAGTCCAAAACTGCTAATCATGGACATGCGCGACCACCTTTTGGAGACCCAGGGCGTTCGCGGTCATCGCAGCGGCCTCGGCGGCGATCTTATCGGCGGCGCCATCAAGGAGGAGACAATCTGGTCCTGCACGACCTGCCGGGCCTGCATGGAAGCCTGCCCGCTGTTCATCGAACATGTGCCTAAAATCGTCGATATGCGCCGCCATCTGTCTATGGAGGCGGGAAGCATTCCCGACGGAATATCAGGCGCGATGCTCTCCATCGAACAGCGAGGCCATCCATGGGCGGGAGCGCCGTTCTCTCGCCTCGATTGGTGCAAGGATCTCGACGTCCGTGTCCTGGCACCGGGCGAAGCGACCGACGTCCTGTTGTGGGTCGGTTGCACAGCGGCCCTCGATGCGCGTGCGCAAAAAGTCGCACGATCGCTCGTGCGCCTCTTGCGCGCAGCGAATGTGGATTTCGCCATTCTAGGTGACGAGGAAAAGTGTACCGGTGACGCCGCACGGCGCACCGGCAATGACTATCTGTTCCAGGTACAGGCCGCAACCAATATCGAGACACTAAGCGCGCGCACGTTCACGCGAATCGTAACCGTATGTCCGCATTGTATGAACACCCTGAAAAACGAATACGAAGATTTTGGTGGCCATTACGATGTGCTACATCACACGCAACTACTTGCGGAACTGATGGACGCCGGATCCTTGCCGCGGCCAGCGGACAGTGAAGTGAAAACCGGCGCGGTCACATACCATGATCCGTGTTATCTCGGTCGTTACAATGGTGAGTATGAGGCGCCACGTTCCATTCTTGCAGGCACGGGGGCGACGGTCGCCGAGATGGAGCAATCGCGCGGGCGGTCATTTTGTTGTGGCGGCGGTGGCGGCCGTGCCTTCGCAGTTGAACCGCCCGATCAACGAATTAACCTCATTCGCGCCACGCAAGCCCGCGCCACCGGCGCGCCGATCGTTGCAACAGCCTGTCCGTTCTGTCTATTGATGCTGGAAGATGGGAGCAAGGCGGCAGCGCGGGCGGACGGTAACAACGCGCAGCAACAAGTCCGTGACATCGCCGAAATCCTCGACGCAGCGTTGCATAGGACCGATACCGTCGCGGCGACATCCTGATTTGATTTGTTGCCTACACAAGTTCCAGTCGAAGCAGCTCTGGCAAACGAGTTACATCTGCCAGAATTACATCTGGTCGCGCACGCGACGGGATTCGAGCGGCGTCTGAGGCTGATGTGCAGCCGCTCAACACAAGCGCAGTGCGGCACCCTGCCAACTTACCCATTCTAACGTCAACGTCGACATTGTCGCCAATTACCAGAGTTGCTTCGGGCGGCAGCGCCAAACGTTTCAATGCGGACCTGGCCATGTGAACAGATGGCTTGCCGAGAATGCGCGCTCTTCGGCGCGTCGCGTGCTCAATTGTTCTGACGAGCGCTCCGGTGGCAGGCAGGAGTCCTTCATTCGTCGGAAACGTTCGATCATGGGCGATTGCTAAGAGCGCCGCACCGTTCCAGATCGCTCGGCAAGCCGTTTCCAGGTCGTTGGCCGAAAAGCCTGGGTACAGACCGATTAACACAGCGTGGGCCACTTCAGCGCAGTTTGCAAGTGTTACTCCATTTTCAGACAGCAGCTGTCTCTGTAGTTCGGTACCAATCAGTCGGACCGACATACCGGAATAATTCGCGAGCAAGTACCCTACGACTACCGCGCCGCATGAAATGATTTCCTCCGGGTCTGCATCGAATCCAATTTGATTGAGACGCGCGGCAATCGAGGTATCTTCGCTTTCGGTGTCCTGTGTGCAAAAAACAATCCGCAGGCCGGCCTGCCGTAGCCGAGCGACAATCTCAATGGCGCTTGCAAGCGGCCTATCCCCGCGGATCAATGTTCCGTCGAGGTCGAATACGATGCCACGAATGCCCCGCATTTCAACGGCTGTACCCTGCCATCCCACGACTTATCCTTTCGCCGCCGCGATCCAATCCGGAAGCAGACTAACGTCGGTCAATACCGCGTCGGCTCGCCAGCGTGGCGGAATAGCACCCAACTGCGCAGCGGAGGTGCCTCCCGTGAGCACAAGCACAGTATGGCAACCGGCAGATTTGCCCATCCGAATGTCGGTATCTGTCTGATCGCCGACCACCACAGTCTCATACGGCCGAGAATTCAGCCGTCGTAACGCCATCACGGCCAGAGCTTTAGATGGCTTACCCAATATCGTTGCACGGCGGCGCGTCGCGTGTTCAATGCCTTTGATGACGGCGCCTATGCCCGGCACGTCCCACTCAGCAAGCGGCAGCACGCGATCGTATCCGACCCCAAAAAACTCTGCTCCACTCCAAATGGCCTTGCATGCAGCATTGATGTGTTCAGCCGTGAACGCGGGATCACGCGCAATAAACACTGCGCGAGCTTTCATGGCTTCGCCGCACTCGACGACATTGACGCCCCGCGCGGCAAAGGCTCGTCGCAACTCAGGCGCCCCGATCATATAGACTGGTTCGTTACGATAACGCTCGGCCAGATATCTAGCGGCAAGCCAGCCTGTTGTAATAACATCGGCAGGAGCAGCCTTAAAGCCGAGCCGGTTTAGACGCTCTGCGATCAGCTTGGGCGTCTTGATCGAATCTTGTGTACAGTATGCGATCCGTAGACCGCAGGCCCGTAACCTGCTCACCGCTTTAACTGCACCGGGCAGTGCGTATTCGCCACGCACGAGTGTGCCGTCGAGATCGAACAGAATTCCCTTCAGATCGGGCGCCGTCCTGCGTTTCAAGCGCCGACCGCGCTGGAACGTAGCCGCATGCGCTGCATCAGGCATTGCTCCATTTCGCGTTCGGGCAGAACACAATTGAGCACGCACTTCTCTGACATACATACGCCCGCCTCTCAATATCTGCCCCGACATCAGGTATTCCGACGGAGCAACGCGAGGCCTTCGATCGATGAATTTACGGCTCGCAATTTGGGAACAATCGACTTCAGCGCAGACTCCTTTTTGTTACTCATCGTTTGTCACCGACACCTTCGCTTTCTTTGTTCTAGGCACCTTTCGCGCGCTGGCTCTGTCCCCGGGGAATGCAATCTTGAGCCCGTGCTGCATGTGTTCCTTGCTTAATACAGCTGCGGTTCCCGGATCGCGGTCACGGATCGCTTGCAAGATTGCCTCGTGGTCAGCCAGCAGCTGCAAATAATTCTCCGGTCGACGACGCGTCAGCCGAGCAGATTCCTGGTAGACGCTGCGCAACAATCTGGTCACCAACAGCAAGGTCTCGTTCCTTGCGGCTTCGGCAACCGCTGTATGAAAATCCAGAGCCGCTTGAACGCTGGCATCTGGATCGCCCAGCGCTTTACGTCCGGCCTTGATCGTAGCTTCGATTCCGCGAAGGCCCGATTCGTTGGCTCGACTGGCCGCCATTGCCGCGATCACGGGTTCAAGAACCATACGAGCCTCGACGATGTCGAGGATGCGCTCCGGGCTGGTGAAGTGCGACCAGTTGATGAGCGCGAACAGCGGGGCGGTATTGATCAGGATCGTGCCCCGGCCGGGCTTGGCCGCTGTAACGCCCAGCATCTGAAACACGCGAAAAGCCTCGCGTATTGACGATCGCCCAACCTTCCATGTTTCGGCGAGCTCGGCCTCAGAGGGGAACTTTTCGCCAGGCTTGATTTTGCGTTCGATCGCAAGTTGCGCCACCTGATGGACGATCGTTTCGGCCACGGAGGCACTTCGAGAAATTGAGATTTGGGTTATTGACTTCATCTGATAAACTGACCTACTGTAGATCGGACTGTTTGATCTTCGCACATCTAAGGGGTATTGTGCAACGAAGAGTACGGCAACAGAAAACGCTAGATAAATCAGTGCAATAGGGGTGTTTTGCACAAGAAAGAGCGGCGAAACGCTCTGCGCAAAAAAATGAACTGCTCGAGGGAGACGACGACACATGGCCACCAGCACTTCTTCGGCTGGGAACAGCGGGGGCGATGGGGCTCGCGCTCAATACGTAATTCCATTCGAGGCGGCCGCCGCGGAACCAGTCGCGCGCATCGGCGGTAAGTGCGCCGGACTAGCCGCCCTAGTGGGCGCCAGCGCGCCTGTGTCTCCCGGGTTCGCGGTCACCACGGACGCATTCCTGGAAATGATGGCCGTTGACGGTCTTGCCAAAGAAATAAAGGGCATCCTCGCGCGCTTAGACGTCAACGACGTGCGCAACGAGGCGCACGTGTCGCAAGACATAGGTGAAGCGATTGCTCGACGGGCGATGCCCTCGCATATCGCAGCAGCTATTCGGTCTGCGTACGCTCGACTCGGCACAGGCTCCACGGTGGACGCAGCCGTTGCTGTCCGCTCGTCCGGCACGGCCGAGGATCTCCCTGACGCCAGTTTTGCAGGTCAAGGAGACACGTATTTGTCAATTGTCGGCGGCGACACGGTGGTTGACAAAGTGAAGAAATGCTGGGCGAGCCTGTACACTGCTCGCGCTATTTCCTATCGCGCTCAATGTCGGATAGGGCATCTCGACGTGCAGATGGCGGTCGCCGTCCAGGTGATGGTCAATGCCCGCAGCGCCGGGGTGGCGATGACGCTGGATCCAAGCAACGGCGACCGCTCCAAGATCATTATCGAGTCAACATGGGGCCTCGGCGAAACGCTGGTTTCCGGTGAAGTGACGCCCGACCACTTCATGATCGACAAAGTGATGTTGATGCCGATTACGCGCAGGATTTCAGTAAAGGATCATGAACTGGTCAGTGATCCAACCACCCGCGCTGCAGTGCGCTGCAAGATACAAGGAGAACGCCGGGCACAGCCAAGCGTCACCGACGACGAATTGCAGTCGATAGCGCGCGTAGTCAAGGCGATCGAACGCCATTTCGGATCCCCGCAAGATATCGAATGGGCAATCGATAACACGCGCACTGAAAGCGGTGGCGTCGTTATCCTTCAAAGCCGCCCAGAAACGGTCTGGAGCATGAAGAAAACGCAGTCAGCGCGAGCAAACTATGGCACTATGGGCGTATTGGACACGCTGATTGCGCCCCTTCTACCCAAAAAGTAATAAAAAAATTTCAAGAGGAGAAATGCAACTCAAACCAACCGGACACGACCGTCACGCACCCCTAGGGAGGACCTTATGAACCTTATGACAGAGCCGACAGCGCGTTTTCCAAGTCCCTATGAGCTAAGCTCACCAGCCGGATCGGAAGGCTGGCAAAAAATCTATCCTTATTATTTGAACTTCAACTCCGAGCTAAAAGCCGAAGACGAAAAGAAATTCTGGTTTTGCGATTCGCAGCACTGGCCGTATCCCTTCAAACCGTTTGACGTTATAGGCATCGATTTTGCGGTCAAGTGTCTGAGCCAATATAACACGCGTCATCTCATGGTTCCTCCGGCGAACGGGCTTGAGATGAGAATTCTCAATGGCTACCTATATCTCAGTCCGGTTCCCGTTGCGCCCGAAAAAATTCCGGACCGCGTGCCACTGTTTCTGGAGCGTGCTGGATACTACTATCAGAATTGGAATAGGCTCCTTGAGAATTGGAAGAAAAAAATCTCGGGTGTGATCTCCGAGATGGAATCCATTAAGTTCGAGAAGCTGCCGGACATGGTCGCGCTTGATCGCGTCACGAGCGGCAGTGGCTTGGATAATACGCAGGAGTTGCTGACTAATTACGACCGCTCGATCCAGCTCTGCTACACCGCGTGGCAATACCATTTTGAATTCCTCAACCTGGGCTATGCGGCCTACCTCGATTTCTTCATGTTCTGCAAAGAACATTTCCCCAACATCCCCGACCTTGCCGTCGCACGGATGGTGCAGGGAATCGACGTGGAACTGTTCCGCCCTGACGACGAGCTCAAGAAGCTTGCGCGTCTAGCAGTCGAACTCGGCGTCGCCGATGCCCTGGCGACCGGTTCGGTCGATCAAGCGCTTGCAGCGGTTGAGCAAAAACCCAACGGATCGAAATGGCTGGCTGCGTGGAAAGCCGCGCAAGATCCTTGGTTTAACTTCACGATCGGCAATGGATTTTATTCGCGCGACAAATATTGGATCGAGCATCTCGACATTCCACTCCGCTTTATCCGCGATTACATCAAGCGGGTTCAGAAGGGCGAGACCATCGAGAGGCCAACGGCCGCGCTTATCGCTGAACGTGATCGCATTAGCAAGGAGTATGCCGAACTGCTCAGCGGTGAGGCGCGTGCTGCCTTCGAAGGCAAGCTCGGCTTGGCCCGTGTCGTGTTCCCGTATGTCGAGAACCATAACTTCTATATCGAGCATTGGTTCATGGGAACATTTTGGCGGAAGATGCGTGAACTTAGCCGCGTCCTCGGGGACGTTGGGTTCTGGTCGGATCCCGACGACATGTTCTACTTCGGTCGCAACGAGCTGCGCGACATCCTGTTTGACTACGCCAGTAGCTGGGCAGCAGGCGTCCCTCCCATAGGGGCAAAACTGCTGGGCAAGAAGATTGCTGAGCGCCGCAAAATCATAGATGCGCTCAGCACCCAACCACCGCAACCGGCGCTCAACGAGCCGCCGGCAGTGATCACCGAGCCTTTCACCATCATGCTCTGGGGCATCACAAGCGACACGGTGAAATCGTGGCTAAAGAAAGCGACGACATCAACCGGGCTCACTGGAATGGCAGCGTCGCCCGGCACGGTCGAAGGCAGGGCTCGCATTGTTCGTTCCGACGCCGATCTTGAGAAAATAAAAGAAGGCGAGATCCTGGTGGCCACTGTAACGGCCCCCGCTTGGGCGCCCGTGTTCGGCAAGATCAAAGCCGTCGTGACCGACATTGGCGGCATGATGTCGCATGCCGCGATCGTCTGCCGTGAGTATGGCCTCCCAGCTGTCACTGCAACGGGCACCGCTACGACCACAATCAAGGACGGCCAAATGTTACGAGTAGATGGTTCTAAGGGTGAAGTGACGATCCTTTCTTAACTGAACCTCGTGGACAGGCATCAAGAGCACCGGTGGCTAATGGCGCCGGTGCTAACTCCTTCCCTGCGGGGAGGCGCGATCCAATCAATTTTACCGTGAGGCAAGAATGTCTGGTCTCGGATTGGCGGGCAAAATCGCAATTGTCACCGGCGCCGGGCGTGGTCTTGGCTTTGCGTTTGCTAAAGGGCTAGCGGATGAGGGCGCGAAAGTCGTTGTTGCCGATATCAATGGCGACGCGGCCAGTGAAGTAGCGAAGAATCTGTCTGCCAATGGCGCCAAGGCGTTTCCTTCCGTAGTCAACGTCGCCGATGAAAACTCCGTGGTGGCGATGGTCGACCAAGTGATCTCTGCATTTGGCTGCGTCGACGTTCTCGTCAACAACGCCGGCGTGTACGCGGGTCTTAAGCGCAAACCGTTCTACGAGATCTCGGTCGAGGAATGGGACCGGGTGATGAACGTCAACCTCAAAGGCGCATTCCTGTGCGCCAAAGCCGTCTATCCGTTAATGAAAGGCCGGGGCGGCAAAATCATCAATGTTGCGTCGGCGACGGTTTTTAGCGGTTCGCCGCTATGGATGCACTACGTAGCATCAAAGGGAGGCATGATCGCGATGACGCGAGTCATGGCCCGTGAGATAGGCGACGATGGGATAACTGCCAACGCCCTGGCGCCCGGGTTTACTCTCACCGAGGCGAGCAGAAGCGCGATTGAAGACGCCGAGACCTATGGCGTTGCGCGCGGCTCAATCCATCGAGCCGCCCAACCTGATGACATGGTAGGGACCTGCCTGTGGCTAGCATCGCCACTCAGTAACTTTGTAACCGGACAAACCGTCATCGTTGATGGCGGGCGTCAGTTCATCTGAGCAGGCTCTTCGGCCGATACGAGTGAAATAACCTCGACGAAGAAAACAGACAGAGAGATTCTAACTGGAGAACGTGATGATTTCCGCGGTCTCGACGACCAAAAGTATTGTCATTATTTGCAATCTCGACACGCGCGGCGAGGAAATCATTTTTGTGAAAGATTTAATCCGTAGCCGCGGTCACGAGCCGATTCTGATTGATTTCAGCATGGAGGAGCCGCCGGCGCTCGCCGGCGACTTTACATGTGAAGAGGTCGCTCTCCGTGGAGGACTGCCAATCGAAAAGGTGCGTGCGTTCTACCGCAGCAATCGCGAGGCAGCGACCAATAACCAGATTGCTGGCGCAAGCGCCATCGTGATCGATCTGATGCAGCAAGGCCGAGTTCATGGCGTCATAGGTATCGGCGGAGCGACGTCGACGCTGGTGTCGACGGCCATCATGCAGAAGCTGCCCTTCGGGATGCCCAAGGTCATGGCGACGCCAATGGCGGGACACCCTCGCTATGTGGAGGTCGGCGTCGGCACACGCGACATAACGATGCATAACACGGTGCTCGATATCGTCAAGATGAACCCGTTGCTAAAGGCGCAGATCACCAATGCTATAGGCGCTATCTGCGGCATGGTGGAGATGACGCAGGGAGTCGATTTCCGTTTCGATGGCCCGGTGATCGCAATTTCTTCGTTTGGTTTTGCCGAAATGGCAGTGCAGGGGGCCGTAGGAATGTTGGAAGCGGAAGGATTCGTCCCTGTGGTCTGTCACGCTCAAGGCAAGGGCGACAAGGCCATGGAGGAGATGATCTCTGACGGCCTGTTCCAGGGTGTTATCGACTTCTGCACCGGCGGAATCGTTGAACACCTTTGCGGAGGCAATCGCGATCCCGGGCCGGATCGTCTAAAGGCTGCGGCGCGCCGGGGCATTCCCGTGGTCCTCGCACCATGTGGCCTCGACTTCCTCAGCTATGGCGGGCGGCCCGACAAGCTGCAAGCGACAAAGGACCGGGCGCGCTACGTACAAGATTCGTTCCGAGTACAAGTGCGAACCACCGTCGACGAACTTCAGCGGGCGGCGGACGTGATGGCTGAACGCTTGAATCAATCAAAAGGGCCATTCACGTTTCTGATCCCCCTGCGTGGTTGGTCCTCTATCGACAGGGAAGGCCGGCCTATCTATGACCCCGCTGCCGACGCCGCCTTTGTCGTTCGACTGCGTGAAAAGCTGTTGAACAAGAACGCCATCAAAGAAATCGATCTGCACCTTTATACGCCTGAATTTGCGCGCGTCGCAGTGGATGAGTTCACCCGCCTCTATCGGCAGCCGGCAAGCTGACGCAACGGAGGAGGGGAACCTCATTCAAACTTTCGCGCAAAGGAAAATGCTATGAAGGCCTACGAAATCAAAGAAGCAATCGGCATTAAGGGCATAGTCCTTAACCTCGATCGACAAATGCCTCAGCCCGGACATTGGGAAATTAAGGTTCGCGTGCGCGCTGCTTCATTGAATTTTCGTGACCTGCTGATTGCGAAAGGCGGATATCGCGGCGGTTCAAAGCCATCCGTGATCCCGCTCTCCGATGGTGCTGGGGAGGTCGTTGACGTTGGTCCATCGGTCTCCCGATTTAAGGTGGGAGATCGGGTTGCTGGCGCATTTTTCCAGGGATGGACTTCCGGCGCGATCACGCCCGACGGGATTACGCGTGCTCTTGGTGGCACGGTCGACGGCATGTTAGCGGAATATGTCGTTCTGCCAGAGATAGGCGCGATACACGTCCCAAATCATCTTACCTTCGAGCAAGCTGCGACCCTACCCTGTGCAGGCTTGACGGCGTGGAACGCTCTTGTGGAAGTGGGCGGGATCAGGGCCGGCCAGACTGTTCTACTTCTGGGGACAGGCGGGGTTTCACTGTTCGCACTTCAATTCGCCAAACTCCACGGCGCGAAGGTTATTCTTACCTCCAGCAGCGACAAAAAGCTTGCGCACGCAAAAACGTTCGGTGCTGACGAGGGAATCAACTATCGTGATAGCCCAGAATGGGACAAGTCTGTCGTCGGCCTGACCCGCGGACGTGGCGTCGACCTCGTAGTGGAAGTCGGCGGACCCGGCACCTTGGAGCGGTCGATCAGGTCAACGAAAGTGGGCGGCACAATCGCTCTGATCGGCGTCGTGACTGGATCGGGACAAATTGATCCGCGCCCCCTGATTTCACGGGCGATTCGGCTGCAAGGCGTGTTCGTGGGATCGTTAGAGATGTTCGCAGAAATGAATGCGGCAGTGACGATAGCCGGCTTGGCGCCAGTGATTGATCGGGTGTTTCCCTTCGAGCAGGCCCTTGACGCGTACGCTCATCTGGAAAAAGGCGCTCACTTCGGGAAGGTTGTCATCAGCGTTTGAAGCACCGCTCGGCATCCATCGCTGATATAACACACTTGCATTCAAGGGAGTAATCAATCGTGATTGAGAGCGCTTCTAACGGAATATTCCTTGGGAAGTTCGCTCGGAGCCGTCGTGCCAGGAGCACGGGCCTTGGCCAGCGCATTCTTTTTGACTTGTGATGGGGCGCATGATCCGCGAAAGCGAACTTCTCTGGACGCCTAGCGCCGACTGGATTGCGAATTGCAATATTACGAAGTTCACTCAATGGCTGAACAGCGAACGGGGCCTACCGTTTTCGACCTATGAGGACCTCCGTGCATGGTCAGTGACTGAGACCGAAGCTTTTTGGGGCTCGCTCTGGGACTATTTCGCTATCCAATCCTCGACGCCTTACGATCGCGTCCTCGCGGACAGTCGGATGCCGGGAGCGAAATGGTTTCCAGGCGCAAAGCTCAATTACGCGCAACACGTGCTAAGACGAGAGCGGCCCGGAGCCGACGCTGTCCTATTCGTATCTGAAAATCAGGCTCCAACTGGAGTCCTCTGGGAGGATTTCGCTGGGCAGATCCGTATTCTTGCGACGCAACTGCGAGCGCTCGGAGTGAAACGTGGCGATCGCGTTGTCGCGTATGCACCCAACATTCCGCAAACAATGATGGCGATGCTCGCCACCACGGCTATCGGCGCGATTTGGGCAAGTTGCTCCCCCGATTTTGGTGCCCAAGGCGTCCTCGATCGGTTTGCCCAACTTCAGCCTAAGGTACTCCTTTGCGTCGACGGCTATCAATACGGCGGCAAAATATTTGATCGTCGGGACGAATTGAGCCGGATAATTGCCGGGCTCAAAAGCCTGCACCTTGTCGTCGAAATACCTCAACTATCGTCGCGTCGTGCTCTTGACACCTCGGTTCCCAGCAAATCGTGGGAAAGCTTGCTCGAGCACCCTCCGATCGCAGCGGACGAATTTGAGTTTGAGCAGCTCCCTTTTGATCATCCGCTCTGGATATTGTTCTCTTCGGGGACAACGGGATTGCCGAAACCGATCGTGCACGGCCACGGCGGTATCATCATCGAGATGCTAAAATCGCTAACCTTCCATATGGACCTTCATCCGGGCGAGCGTGCCTTCTTCTTCACCACGACCGGCTGGATGATGTGGAATTTCATCACAAGCATGCTGATGGTCGGCGCCTGCCCGGTCCTCTACGACGGCAATCCAGCATATCCGGAAGTCGATGCGCTCTGGCGCATGGCTGATCGGTGTGGCGTAAGCTTCTTCGGGGCGAGCCCCAGTTATGTCAACATCATGCGAAAGGCTAGCGTCGTTCCGCGATCGAAATACCAGCTATCGCGGTTACGGGCGATAATGCCGGCGGGTTCTCCGGTCTCCGCAGAATGCACTGCCTGGTTTTACAGCGACGTAAAGAAGGACCTCTGGGTCGCTACCGGCAGCGGGGGTACCGATTGCTGTACCGGTCTTGTCGGAAGCGTGCCGATTCTTCCTGTCTACGCAGGCGAGATCCAAGCCCGCCAGCTTGGCGTTGCAGTCGAGGCATTTGATGAGGACGGCAAGAGTGTAATCGACGAGGTCGGTGAACTCGTTATTACGAAACCCATGCCGTCAATGCCGGTGTACCTTTGGGGAGACGACACCGGCGAACGGTACCGCGATTCCTATTTCGACATGTTTCCAGGCGTGTGGAGGCATGGAGATCTCCTGCGCATTAATGCGCGAGGCGGATGTTTTGTCCTCGGCCGGTCGGACGCTACCCTGAACCGCCACGGCGTGCGGATTGGCACCGCGGAAATCTATCGCACCCTCGATTCGATCGACGCGATCGCTGATAGTCTTATCGTGAATCTCGATCTGCCCGATGGCCGATTTTTTATGCCGCTATTCGTGAAACTGAAGCCAGGGCGAGAACTCGACGAAGCGTTGCGGCGTCGGGTCGCGAACGTCTTGCGCAGCGCGTACACTCCGCGTCACGTCCCGGATCGAATTATCGCTGTCCCGGAAATTCCCCACACGCTGACTGGTAAGAAGATGGAAGTTCCCGTGCGACGGATCCTGATGGGTGCGTCTCCCGATAGAGTGCTCAATCGCAATGCCATGGCGAATCCAACAACACTTGACTTCTTCGTAGCCTATGCCAACAGCCAAACGGACTACTCGCTACAGTTCTAATCGCAGGAGGGCAAAAATGGCAAAAACTGTCAGGATCCTCGGGGTCGGTATGGTTAAGTTCGCCAAGCCCGGAAGCAACGACCCCTACGAAGTCATGGCAGGCAATGCCATTCGCGCTGCGCTCGCAGACGCTGGCCTCGAATTCGACGATGTTCAGCAGGCATACGCTAGTTACGTTTTCGGCGACAGCGCGTGCGGGCAAGCGGCACTCTACCGAGTGGGTATGAGCGGTATCCCCGTCTTCAACGTCAATAATAACTGTTCCTCCGGCTCCTCCGCTTTGTTTCTGGCGCGACAGGCGATTCTGTCCGGAGCGGCTGACTGCGTGATTGCGTTTGGATTTGAGGAAATGCGTCCTGGGGCACTTGGCGCTGTATGGAACGACCGAACGTCGGCACTTATCGACTTGGAGCATGTGCTGGAAAAGCAGGTTCCTGGAGTCCCAGCGGCGCCCAACGCCCTTCGTCTGTTTGGTTCGGCAGCGGCCGCGTACATCGAAAAGACCGGCGCCAATGAGGACGTTTTTGCCAAGGTTGCAGTCAAGACCCGTGCGCATGCGATGAACAATCCGTATGCGATATTTAACAAGGAGATCACAGTCGACGAGGTTATGAATTCGCGGGTGATTTTTGCGCCGTATCTTAGAAAGCTTGAAGCGTGCCCGCCGTCGTGCGGAGCGGCGGCAGCTGTCGTGTGCAGTGAGGGATTCGCGCGGAAGCGTGCGACCGGACGCGATATTCAGATCTTTGCGCAGGTAATGACGACCGACAGGGCCGATCGAGATGCCGATCCGATCAACCTTGCAGGAGCTGGGATGACCCGCTACGCAGCCAAGCAGCTATACGAGCAGGCTGGCGTTGGACCTGACGATATTCATGTGATCGAGCTGCACGACTGCTTCACATCCAATGAGGTCATTACATATGAAGGGCTCGGACTATGCGGAGATGGAGAGGCTGAACGTCTGATCAATGACGGCGACAACACGTATGGAGGAAAGTATGTCGTTAATCCTTCTGGTGGACTGATGTCGAAAGGACACCCGCTGGGCGCAACAGGGTTGGCCCAATGTGCGGAACTCGTGACGCAGCTCAGAGGCGAAGCGAATCGACGCCAGGTAGGATCCGCACAAATTGCTTTACAGCACAATCTCGGATTGGGGGGCGCCTGCGTGATGACGCTGTACGGGCGCTAGTTCCGCGCTCGCAAATTCGCTGTGCCCAAGCAAACGAATTTGCTGCAGGGTCTTCTGCCGTCAAATAGCCGGCCAAGTTATGATTACGACCAAGCTTCGATTGAAGAGGTCAAGCAATCCAGACGCTCAACCGGTGCTCAAGCTCCGGGGCGAGCTTGCAAGACATTCGGACGGTCCTGTACGCAATCAAATGGGGGGTCTCAATGAAACGCAGCGTAGCGCGAATACTGACCACACATGTCGGTAGTTTGATCAGGCCGCCAGAATTTGCCGCCCTGCTGAAAGCAATGGATGCCGGCGATTCAGCCGCCGCGAGAAATTATCCGGATCGCCTGCGCGAAGCGGTTGTGAACATCGTCCGTGAGCAGGCGAACATCAACATCGATGTAGTCAGCGACGGTGAGTTCGGAAAGTCGGCAAGCTGGTCGCGTTACATCCTCGATCGCCTCACTGGTTTCGAGCAAAGAACCGGCTTCGGTCTGGCGAGCGGCGAAGTGGTTGCGAAGGGAAGAGACCGTGAGCGCTTTCCGGAGTTCTACGCAGAATATGATAAGACGCAAGGATTTGCTGGAACTAAAGGCAATTGGGTATGCGTGAGTCCCATAACGTACCGCGGGCAGGAGGTAATTCGGCGCGATATCGACAACCTCAAATTCGCTTTGCGCGACGTCGAGGTGACGGAGGCGTTCATGCCTGCAGTGGCGCCGGGCAGTGTCGTACCGGACTGCTTGAACGAGCATTATCAGAACGACAGGGACTTTATTTTCGCAGTCGCGGATGCGCTAAATGAAGAATACCGCGCGATCGTCAAAGCCGGCTTTCTTCTTCAGGTCGACGATGCACATTTGCCGGTCATGTACGAGCGCATGGTCCCACCCTGGACGATCAAGGATTATTTGGCATGGGCCGATTTGCGGATCGAAGCGCTAAACCGGGCGCTCAGCGGAATCCCCGAAGACCGTGTTCGTTACCATCTTTGCTGGGGCAGCTGGAACGCGCCTCATACCTCAGATATCCCGCTGAAAGACATCGTCCACTTGCTTTTGCGGCTCCGTGTCGGTGGCTACTCGATCGAGGCCGCGAATGTTCGCCATGAACACGAATGGCGTGTGTGGGAAACTGTCAAACTTCCGGCAGACAAGGTGTTGATTCCTGGTGTGATTAGCCATGCGACCAACGTCGTCGAGCATCCCGAACTCGTTGCTCAACGAATTATCCAATTCGCGGCCTTGGTTGGACGCGAGAATGTCTTGGCGGGGACGGATTGCGGCTTCGCTCAGGGGCCGTACGTGCGACGAGTCCATCCGTCGATCATGTGGTCCAAGCTGGAGGCGCTAGTCGAAGGCGCGCGATTGGCCAGCCAAGAGCTTTGGCATCGGAGGGCCGCCTAGACAGCCAGTCGCGACGGACCAAGTCAACGATGCCAGGCATCGCGGTCTTGGCGCCGCTGCCCGACGTTAACGACGGCATTCTACCTAAGATGAATAGAGCGAATAACTGTTGCTCCCACTTTTCTCGAGGTTGAGACCATGCAGTCGAAATCTTCGATAGCCAGTCGGTATGATGAAGCATGGCGCGCAGCGGCGCCGTATATGCCGGCGCGCAAAAACTACATTCATATCCCCCTTTCATTCCGTTTCGCCGGCCAGCTCCTGGACGCCTTCCCAGATGCCGACACAGACATCGTACATCTGGCCATTCTGCTGCACGATGTTGGTTGGCAAAATGTCGATGCGGCTACCATGGAACATTGTTTCTCCGCCAAATTTACAACTGACGCGCGCGTCCTTCATGAAAAGGAGGGTGCTCGGCTAGCGCGCGAGATTCTGCAAAGGATTGGTTGGCCTGAGACAGTTATCGCGGCTGTATGCGAGATCATTGATGGACATGATACCCGAGCAGAGTCCGTCTCGCTCAACGATCGGATTGTGCGGGATGCCGATAAGCTCTGGCGCTTTACTGTTACCGGCGTTGCGGTCGTCGCCGATTGGCTCAAGATGACCCCGCATCAATACGTCGATTGGCTTGAGCAACTGATTGCAAGTTTGGAGACGGAGACAGGTCGAGAAATGGCGGCTGGGGAACTTTCCCTTACGCGGTCGGTGCTAATGCTGCATCTCATTTAGGGGGGACGAGGGACCCTTATACTTCAGACCGACACACACGAGCTTTTTTGGATTGCAACCTAGAGCCCAGAAATACAGTAGGACAGACACCGCGACAGCCCCCGCACGGCCGAGCGAAAGCTGCGGTCCAATACTATGGGCTCAAACGTCAAAGCCCCAGATAAGCGGCCCGGACCTCCGGCATGCTGTCTACCTCGTGCGCCGGGCCTTCAAGGGCAATGTGGCCGTCTGCGAGAACATAGGCGTAGTCGCTCAGCGCCAAGGCAAGATGCACGTTCTGCTCGACGAGGAGTATGGTGACGCCCTCACGCTTCAGTGTGTCGAGCGTACCAAAAAGCTGCTGAACAAGCACGGGCGCGAGACCGAGCGAGAGTTCGTCGATGATCAGGATCTTCGGCTCTGTGTCAGACGCGATCCACCTAGCTTGCGCTCAGTGAGACGGCCTCGTGCACGCGAGAAGGTGATGTCGTCCTTTTTAGTGTTTTTCTTTTTAGTTCTCCATCGGGCCTTGCCGGACCTGCAGCGCGTGAAGCATAAGCCAGATCAAGCCTTTGGACATCGGGAAGGTTTTCTTGGAAAATCTCCCTGTTTTCGGAACCGCGGGTGGAGCTGGCACGGCCGACGCCAATGGCGCTCGTTCCGGCGTCAGTGGATCCGTTCCGGGCACGCTGGTCGGCACCGACCTGACCTCGCTCTCCTGGGTCCAGCCGCTACCCTGCCGGCGCAGGACGAGCGTGAACCGGCCCGTTTCGAGGCGCAGGTCGGCATATGTGGAGGCGTCCAGGATGCGGATAATCTCTTCCACGTCCTCGACGGTCAGGTTCATGTTTTCCCCCGCCGACCGAGAACGGTGAAGACATGGTCGAACGCCCTGGCCTTCGGGGTCGCCGCCGGGTTGGCGTCCTTGTTCGCCCAGATGGTTTCGGGACGGCTCTGCAAGAGATAGAGGCTCTCGCCGCCGCTGCCGTCGGGCGCGAAGGCCCATTCGATGTCCTGCGGACAGCGGTAGTGTCCCTCGATGGTCTTGCCGACCCTTGCTAGTTCGACAATTTCTTCGTCGCTGAGGCAGGCGACGTCCCGGCGCTCCGCCGGCACGGGCTCCTCGCGGACACCGCCGGCGGCGAGATCGGGAACGTGCATGACGGTCTTGTGCGACACCGTCCGTTTCATGATGTCGCCGGTCACTTTGTTGACCACGTATTTATCGGGCGTCACTTCGCCGCTGACGATGGCCGAGCCCAGCCCCCAACTGCCTTCCATAGCGATGATCGAACGGTCGCCGGTGAGTGGGCTGCGAGTGAACATCACCCCCGAGCAGCGGGAATTGACCATGCGCTGGACCACCACGCCCATGGCGAGCCCCTCCTCCGGCAGCTTCAGCCGCAAGCGGTAGCTGACCGACTCCGAACTGTAGAGGCTGGCCCAGCAGTCGCGTACGGCATGGAGGACGCCGTCGCCGCCGCGAATCCATAGATAGGTATCCTGAAGGCCGGCGAAGCTCGCCTCGCTGCCGTCTTCGCTGGTGGCGGAGGAGCGGATGGCGAGGGGGAAGTCGCCCTCGTCCGCGCACAGCGCGGCATAACCCGCCATGATCGCATCCCGCAGATCCGCCGGCATTGACGCCGCCGCAATCCGCTCCCGGATACCCTGAGTCACCCTCGAGATCGCCAGCAGATCGTCGGCGGCCAGGCCTTCGATGGCGTGACGGATCGACCCTTGCGGATCGATGCCGGCCAGGAATCGCTCGAAGGCCCTGGTGCTAACGACGTATCCCGGCGGGACGCGAATCCCGGCCTGGGTTAACTCCCCCAGGCTGGCCCCTTTGCCGCCAACCGTTGGGCGATCGTTGATGCCGATGTCCCGAAAGTGCAGGACGACGCCGGAGCTTTGCCCAGTCACGCCGGTTTCCTCCGTCAGTCCAGAATGGTGACGACACCGTTGTCGCCATCGACGCGCAGGCGCTGCCCGGTCGTGATGCGCTTGGTCGCCGTGCCGGTGCCAACCACCGCCGGCATCCCGTATTCGCGGGCGACGATGGCGGCGTGGGACATAGTGCCGCCGATGTCGGACACGGTCGCCCTGATCTTGCCGAACACCGGACCCCAACTGGGATTGGTGACCGGACAGACGAGGATCTCGCCGTTCTTCATCAGGCTGATGTCGTTGGCGCTCTTCAGCACGCGCGCCACGCCCTCGACCACCCCCGGCGAAGCGGCGAAGCCGTGCAGCTCGTGCTCGCTGGCGGCATCGGGCGTCCGCGCCCACTCCGCCAGGGTCTCCGAGGTGATGCCCCACAGCATCTGCAACGCCGGGTCGGCGATGTCGTCGGGAATCGGACCAAGTGCCGGGGGCGGCGACCACTCCTTGAGCTTCTCCCAGATACGCTTGCGCTCCTTGAGGATCGGCTTCCAATGACCGCGTCCGGCGGGGACAGAACCGGTGGCCCAGGCCAGACTGACCTCCTGCAAAGTGAGATCGGCCTCGGTGTGATGGAGATGGAAGAAGTCCTCGGCGTCGGCAATCACACCCCAGCGGGCGAGCAGCGCTCCAAACTCGCGCAGCTTGTTGAACCAGATGGTGGTGAACCAGTGCTCGCAGTAGAACTTGTGGTCCTCGACGAACGGGAAGACGAGATGGCACAGGCCGAGCATCTGGTCGAAGGCGCCGCGTTCCTCGTCGGTGCTCAGCAGACCGCGGTATTCGGAGATGATGTGTTTCCGCTCCGCCTTCAGCTTTTCGGTCGGCCGCTCGATCGATTGCCCTTTTTTGAGCATACCGATATAGCGGGCGATCGCTGAAAACGGCACCGACAGGTCGTCGTTCCAGCTGCGGTGGTGATGGTAGAAGCCGTCGCCGGTGGACATCAGGAACCAGGGATGGCGCGACTTCTCCAGCTGGTCCAGCCATTTGCGGCCAGCGTCGCCCATCTGCCCCAGGGCCAACATGGTGTCGGCGGGATCAACGTCGTCGCCGAACTTGCCTTCGATGCCCAGTTCGACCGCCAGACGGGCCAGTTTCTTAAGCTCCTCATCGGGACGGAACATGAAGACGTCGATGCCGGCCACCATACGCGCCACGGTCTGGTCGGTGATCTCGGGGAACGCCTTCTTGCAGAATTGGAAAAACACTAGATAGGCACCGTAGCCCAGCATCAGGAACTCGAAGTGGTAGTGCCACATCTTCGAGAACGCCTCGATGCAGCGGTGGTAGGCCTCGCGCACGTAATGGTTCTGGCCGATGCCGCGCCCGGAAGTGACCACCTCGATGTCATCGAACTCGGGCAATGGGGGCACCCTGATGTCCTCGACCTCCTTGATGAGGGCGAGCATTCGCTCCTTCCATTCGGCGTAGAGGCGGTCCCAATTCTGGTAGTAGAAGCCGGCGCGCTCCTGGAACAGCCCCAGCCGCCTGCCGATCTCGGCGGGATCGGTGACGGGGTAGGCCGTGATGTAGATGCGGCCGTTGACGATGCGGTGGTCCACCCCCAGTGTGGTCGGGAATGAAAAAACGCGAGTGGTGAAGGCGCCCAGGCCCTGATAGGGGATTTCCGCCGTCACCACGTCGAACGCTGGCATGGGCTCTGGGAAGTGCATGGCGTTGTAAAACCAGAAGACCTTGTCGTCCTCGGGCCGGAAGCGGGTGAAGTAGGGATACATGTTCTGCCAGCCCTCGGTTCCCGGGACGTCGCCGATTTCCGATGGCAGCGGGAAGGCGTTCGATTTGGCCGGCGCGGTCATGTCTCCTCCTGATCTTCGATTGTTTTTTCCGCTGTCGCTTGGCGCGACGTTGCGGTTGCCGATGCCTGCAATTCCGATTCTGCAATCATGCGACCCTATGACGGCTTCTGTCCAGGAGTCGCCTATCCAAAGATAGCGGAGGATTCCGTTTTCGCATGCGTGACGATGACGGCGCCCAGCTTGTCGCCGATCACGCGGCCATCGAGACCGCGTGCGGCGGCGCCCGTGCGGCACCGGCCTGTTCTCCGGCTGCTCCGCCGGCGGATTCCGGCATGGCGACGGTGGTGCGGGTAAATGGCCCGCGCCGCGCCTGAACCGGGAAGACACGCCACTTGGCGAACGGCGTCGACCAGTAGAGACTTTGGCAATCTCCGACGGTTCCTTTTCCCTAGGCGATCTTGCGACATCCGCCTTATCGATATCGGCGGATCGTAGCCTCGATACAGGCCCGCCGTCCGAGCCGTCACCTATCGAAAAAGATCGCTGGAACCGGCTCCCGGCAGTACCTTATGGTGCCCTAGACGGTGACGACGACCTTGCCGAAATGGGCCCCGCTGGCGAGGTGAGAGTAGGTGTCGCGCGCCCCCTCGAACGGGAAGACGCGGTCGATGACGGGGGCCAGCGCCGGGTCACGGCGGCGTTCATCGCCACGAACATCTCCAGCGACCCGACATAGATGCGATTGCTCGTCGACACCAGCGTCGAGGTGGCGCCGCCGATGCCGATCACCCCGTGCACCTGACCCTGCTTCACCAGGTCAGCGACGATGGCGGCGACGCCGGCGATCTGGTTGTTGGTCGCTGCTTCGCGATTGCTGCGATAGTACTGGCGCACCGTCTCGATCGGCAGGCCGCCGCGCAGGGCCACCTCTTCGCAGGTGACGTCGCCGGCCAGCAGCGGCGGTTCCTCCATGCTGAAGTCCACTAGTATCGCCTCGTGACCGCGGCCGCGAATCAGATCCTTGACGAAGACGATGTCCTCGCCGCGCGTATCCAGGTTGCAGATGATCACGATACACTTCTTGTCCCTGCTCGCGATGGTCATGTCTTCTCTCCTACGCGCTGAAGCTCAGTCCACCGTGACCGTTTGGCTTCAACCCGCCGCTTGCCGATAGAGGGATACGAACTCGTCCACCGCGACGCGGGCGAACTCGGGGATGTAGAGGTGCAGATCGATCTCTTTGCCGAGGCGATCGACCGCCAACATGTCCATGTAGGCCTCCGTGGTCGCCGCGATCCCGGCCGACACCGGCGGGTTCGCCATCGCCAGGGTGGCCAAGTCGGCGCATTTACCGCCGATACTAGCGACGTTTTCGCCCGCGGCGACTTCGATGGAAATTACGTAACGCGACGGCAAGCCGTCATCGGTGCCCTCACCTAGCTTTCGAAGCGCTTGAGTCGGGTTGATACCGTTTTCCAGGACGCATGATGCATGACCGGCACCTTACCCCGTGTTGGTATCCGTGACATGCGTCCGCGCTAGAGACAATTTTTTGATAGGTGACCATCAGACAGAAGCTATTCTAGATTTTGTGCGGCGATAGCGAGAAAAATTGACGGCCGCCCGGCTAATGCGTACCGTCGACTTGCGATCGGCACCGCCGACGCCGGACACGCCAACGGGACAGAAGGGCAACCAACCACTTTTCCGCGGGCGGTGGGACTCGATGAACCTAGGGGGATCGGGAACGGAGCGGACTCGTAGCAAAACGACGCCGTGCCATCGGCGCGTCGTCGACCGGGTTATGCGCCGCGCAGCCTGCTCCTTCCTATAACTGGGAGGAAAAAATGCGAAAATCGACGTTGACGGGTAGGCACGACACGCAAGGCGATAGTAAAGCCGCGATCACGCGGCGCGAGTTCGTTAGGAAGGCAGGAATCGGCGCCGGCGGATTGGCACTGGCCGGCACCCTGCCGACGGCGCTGTCGCGGACGGCAAGCGCCGCGGACTCTATCAAGGTCGGCTTTATCAGCCCACTGACCGGTCCGCTGGCAAGCTTCGGCGAAAGCGATCCCTTTATCCTCGCCCAGGTCCGCAAGGCCCTGGCCGGCGGCATCACTGCGGGCGGCAAGAAATACGCCGTCGAGATCATCACCAAGGATACCCAGTCGGACCCGGTCCGCTCGGGTCAGCTCGCCAAGGAGCTAATCAACAGCGACAAAGTCGATCTGATGCTGTCCACCTCGACCCCCGAGACAGTCAACCCGGTCGCCGACGCCTGCGAGGCTGCCGGCGTGCCCAGCCTCTCCACCGTCATGCCGTGGGAAGCCTTCTACTTCGGGCGCGGCGCCAAGCCGGGCGAGCCCTCGCCGTTCAAGTGGACCTACCTCTTCAGCTTCGGCGTCAAGGAATTCCTCAACTGCTACGTTTCGCAGTGGAGCGGCCCGGTCAAGACCAACAAGAAGGTGGGCGTGCTGTACCCGAACGACGCAGACGGCAACGCTATCCGCGCTCATTTGGGTCCCGAACTGGCGAAGGCGGGCTTTATCATCGTCGATCCGGGCGGATACGAGGACGGCACCACCGACTACTCGGCGCAGATCGCCAAGTTCAAGGCGGAGCAGTGCGAGATCTTCAACACCTTCCCGATCCCGCCGGACTTCGCGACCTTCTGGCGGCAGGCAGCGCAGCAGGGCTACACTAAGACCGTCAAGATCGCCCAGATTGCCAAGACCGGCCTCTTCCCCTCGACGATGGAGGCGCTCGGCTCCCTCGCATACAACCTCGCCAGCGGCTGCTACTGGCATCCCACCTTCCCCTACAAGTCGCCCCTCACCGGGATGCCCTCGAAGGAGATTGCCGACGGCTACGAGAAGGCGACCGGCAAGCAGTGGAGCCAGCAGCTTGGCGCCACCATGTCGCTGTTCGATGCCGGGTTCGCGGCGCTGCAGGGAAGCAGCAACCCCGCCAACAAGGCCGAGGTGGCGAAGGCGTTGAGCACGCTGAAGGTCACCACCACGGTCGGGCCGATCGATTTTACCAAGGGGCCAGTGCCGAACTGCGTCGGCACGCCGATCATCGGCACTCAGTGGGTGAAGGCGAAGCCGGGCAGCAAGTTTAAGCTCGACTACGTCATCACCGAGAACGCTGACGACAAGAACGTCCCGGTCGGTGCCCAACTGCGTCCGTACAACAGCTGAGTAGAGTGGAATCGTGGACTCGCATGGAACCGGCGCCATCCTCGATGGCGTCGGTGTATGCAAGCGGTTCGGGGCGCTGGTCGTCCTCGACAACGTGGACTTTACAGTGGGGGCCGACGAAGCCGTGGACATCGTCGGCCCCAATGGTGCGGGCAAGACCACTCTGTTGAACGTCCTCGCTGGGGGGCAGCCGGCATCGGGGGGAACGGTGCGGTTCCGCGGCGTCGACGTGACTGCCGCCGACGCGGCGCAGCGCTGCCGTCTCGGCATCGCCAAGACCCACCAGGTGCCGCGCCCGTTCGGCGGCATGACCGTGTTCGAGAACGTCTTCGTCGCCGCCACCACCGGGGGTGGCCACAGAGGTTCGAAGGCCTATCGGCGTAGCATCGAAACCCTGGAGCTTTGCGACATGCTGCATGTCGCCAACCGGCGCGCCGAGACGCTCGGCCTGATCGATCGCAAGCGCCTGGAACTGGCCCGAGTGCTGGCGACCGATCCGGTCGTGGTTCTGCTCGACGAGATCGGCGGCGGACTGACGGACGAGGAGACGGTTCGTCTGGTCGAGACCATCCGCGAGATGCGCCGTCGCGGCATGGCGATCGTCTGGATCGAGCACATCGTCCATGTCCTTCTCCAGGTCGTCGAGCGGTTGGTGTGCATGGACTCCGGCAGAATTATCGCCAATGGCGATCCCGAGGCGGTGATGACGGACGCCACGGTGATCGACGCCTACCTCGGGAGTGGCGTCGCGTGAGTCTCCTGACGCTGGATCGGCTGGATGTGCGGCACGGGCTGTTGAAGGCCGTGCGCGAGGTCTCCTGCGATATTGCCGATGGCGAGATTTTGGCGCTGGTCGGCGCCAACGGCGCCGGCAAGTCCACCCTACTGCGCGCCATCGCCGGCGCCCACTTGCCCGCGGCGGGCCGAATCGTTTTCGACGGCGTCGACGTCACCACCATGCGTGCTCATAACCGGGTCGCGCTGGGCATCGCGCTGGTGCCCGAGGGGCGCCGCCTGTTCACGACCATGACCGTCGAGGAGAATCTGGCGGTAGCCTGTGCCAGCGGGCGGCCGGGCCGCTGGAGCATCGACACCGTGATGACGCTGTTTCCCATGCTGCGCGCCCGCAGGAAGGCGCGGGCCGGCAACCTTTCGGGCGGGGAGCGGCAGGCGGTGGCGATCGGCCGTGCTCTGGTGACCAACCCCCGGCTGATCCTGCTCGACGAGGTGTCGCTGGGACTGGCTCCGCTGGTGGTGGAAGGGCTCTATCGTTCGCTGCACTCGCTGTTTGAGGGCGGCGCAACCCTGGTGCTGGTGGAGCAGGATCTCAACCGCGTCCTCGGCGTCGCCTCCCGCGTCGTCTGCATGTTAGAGGGGCGCATCGTCCTTGACGGTCGCGCCGGCGAGTTGACGCGCGATCAGATCATCAAGGCCTACTTCGGCCTCCGCCGCGGCTCCGGCCGGGATGACAAGGTACAAGGTCAACCGTGAATATCATCAATCTCCTGACGCAAGGCGTCCTTCTCGGTGGCTATTACGCGCTGGTCGCGTGCGGGCTGTCGTTGATGTTCGGCGTCATGCGCATCATCAACCTCGCGCACGGCGATTTCGCGGTGCTGGGCGCGTTCCTGGCATGGACCGTTTCCGACGCCGCCGACATCTCGCCGTTCCTCGCCCTAGTGGCGGTGCTGCCGATCATGGCCGTGTTCGGCTGGCTGGTGCAGCGGGGCATGCTGGAACGCAGCCTGCGGGCCGGCATGCTGGTGCCGCTGTTGTCCACCTTCGGCCTCGCCATCGTCGTCGAGAACCTGCTGTTCGAGGCTTACGGCGCCGATACCCGGTCGCTGGCGCCGATGATTGGCGATCTGTCCTTCGGTAGCTGGGCGATCACCGATCAGTTCAACATCGGCTATCTCGCCGCGCTGATCTTCGCGCTTGCCGTGTTGCTGCTCGGCGGATTGTCGCTGTTCCTCAAGCACACGCCGCTCGGCCGGGCCATCCGTGCCACCGCCGAGGACGCGGACACCGCGGAACTGGTGGGCATCAACTCGCGCGCGGTCTATGGCATCGCCGCCGGCATCTCCGTGGCGACGGTGGCGCTGGCTGGCACGCTGCTGGCCATGCGCGCCACCTTCGATCCCTATTCCGGACCGATGCAGCTTATCTTCGCCTTCGAGTCGGTGGTGATCGGCGGCATCGGCTCGCTGTGGGGAACCCTGCTGGGCGGCATCATCCTCGGCATGGCGCAATCGATCGGGGCTCAATTCGATCCGCGCTGGTTCCTGCTTACCGGGCATTTGGTGTTCCTGGCCATCCTCGCCGCCCGTTTGCTGGCCGGCCAGGTCGGCGCCCGCGGCGGCCTCCGCACCTCTCTGGGGATCGACGCATGAGCGGCCGGAGCGACGTCGCCGTCGAGCGCTGGACCCGCGCGTCGATCGTGTCGGGGTTCGTCGTTGCCGTCGTCATCGTCGGGCTGACGCTGGTGCCGCTGGCGGCCGGCGCCAACGTCATCGACAAGCTGACGACGCTGTTCGTCTACATCATCCTGGCCGCCATGTGGAACGCCTTGGCCGGCTACGCCGGGCTGGTCTCGGTCGGCCAGCAGGCGTTCTTCGGCATCGGCGCCTATTTCGCCATCCAGTTCTCGGTCCACGGGGTTCCTGCCTACCCATCGCTGGTCTTGGGCGCGGTCGCGGGGGCGGCACTCGCCGCCCCAATCTCCTATTTTATGCTGCGGCTGCACGGCGGCGAATTCTCCATCGGCATGTGGGTCGTCGCCGAAGCTCTCCACCTGATGGTGAACCAGGACAAGCTGGTCCAGGGCGAGACTGGGACCTCGATGATCGCGCTCAACGCGTACTCCCACGCCGAACGGCTCGCCTACAACTACTGGCTGGCGCTGGGGACGATGGTGGTCCTGTTGGGAGCGGTGTTCGTCCTGCTGCGCAGCCCGCTTGGCGCTTCCGTGCAGGCGATCCGCGACGACGAGGACGCGGCGGCGTCGCTCGGGGTGCGGGTCCTCGCGGCCAAGCGGACCATCTTCATCCTCGCCGCCTTCGGCTGCGCCATGGCGGGCGTCGTCTGGCTGTCCACTTCGGTCACCTTCCAGCCCAAGACCAACTTCGGGGTGCAGTGGACCGCCTATATGATCTTGATGGCGCTGGTGGGCGGCCTCGGCACCTTCGAAGGGCCGATACTCGGCGCCGTTATCTTCTTCATCGTGCAAGATCAACTGGGCGAGACCGGCGTATGGTACCTGGCCGGGCTGGGAGCCGCCGCCATCCTTTTCGCCCTTTTCCTGCCGCGCGGCCTATGGGGCGAAATCGAGGGCCGCTTCGGCATCCGCCTGATGCCGGTGGGCTATCGTCTGCGCCTGCACGACGTCGTCACGGCGCCGAAGGGCGATTGAGCCGACGGCCGGCGATGGTCGGCGGGAATATTGGGAAGCGACCGGAAAGGTCAGGCAGACATGAATATCGCACTTCTAGGCGGATTTCGGCTGGGTTGAATCGGGATTCCCCGGAAGATTCGGATAGACGAGTCTGGGGCATTGATTCGGAATATGGAGGCGGGTCGATGCCGAAGCCATGCTCTTTGGAGTTACGCGAGCGCGTTGTAGACGCTGTTGAATCGGGTGCGTCACGGCGCGAGGCGGCCGAATTGTTTGAGGTGTGCCCCAGTTCGGCGATCAAATGGATGCAGCGCCGGCGGGCGACCGGAAGCATCGCCCCCAAGCCAAGCGGGGGCAGCATCTCGCCGCTGGAACAACACGCTGACTTTTTGCTGTCGCTGATTGCCGGACGACCGGATTTGACGTTGGACGAAATTGTCGTGGCGATGCGCAAGCGACGGATCGCTGGCAGCCGCAGCGCGGTGTGGCGCTTCTTTCAGCGGCACAAAATCAGCGTCAAAAAAAGCCTGCGCGCGGCGGAGCAAGAGCGAGCCGACGTGGCCCGCGCACGGCGGCGTTGGATGCGAGAGCAAGGCATGTTTGACACAGCCCGACTGGTGTTTATCGATGAGACCGCCACCTCGACCAACATGGTGCGGCTTCGCGGTCGCTGTCCACGCGGCACGCGATTAATTGACCATGTGCCGCACGGGCATTGGAAGATGATCACCTTCGTTGCCGGCCTGCGTAGGCGGGCGATGGTCGCACCCTGGGTGCTTGATGGACCAATGAATGCAACGACCTTCGTAGCCTATCTCAAAGAATGTCTTGTACCGACACTTAAGCGCGGCGATATTGTGATGATGGACAG
>Ga0187883_10000202_pt1 | contig 41511 bp, 27 predicted proteins | sample June2016WEW_20_1_2_FD_132966 | JGI IMG/M metagenome (GOLD analysis project Ga0187883, IMG submission 132966) | Peatland microbial communities from SPRUCE experiment site at the Marcell Experimental Forest, Minnesota, USA - June2016WEW_20_10 | ecosystem: Environmental > Terrestrial > Soil >...
CGGGGCCGGCGGTGCCGACGCTGCAGCCTCAACAGGTCTTCGCAGAGCTCAAGAGCTCGCCCCGCGGACTCTCGGCTGGAGAAGCAGAAGCACGACGAGCACAGGTGGGAGCCAACAAGCTGCCGGAGGCGCATCATCGATCCGTCCTCGCAGAGTTCGGCTCTCAGTTCTCCAACATGTTCGCTGTCGTGCTGATGGTCGCCGCCGCCATCACCTTCCTCGCCTACGTCCTCAGCCTTCCACGACAGGCGGCCAACCTTGAGCTTGCGATCGGGATTCTCGGCGTTGTCGTTCTCAACGCCACCATTGGCTTCGTCCAGGAGCACGCCGCCGAACGGACGGCCGAGGCACTCCAGGCGATGGTCCCATCGACGGCGCGCGTCATTCGCGACGGCGAGCTGACAGAGATCGCCGCCATCGACCTGGTGCCGGGCGACCTCGTGGTACTTGACGCCGGAGACGCCATCTCGGCGGATTGCCGTCTGATCGAGGTGCACGACTTGCTCGTCGAGATGGCAGCCCTCACCGGAGAGAGTCGCCCGACGCCCAGGATCTCCGAGGCCCTCCCGGAGACACAAGCTGCGGACGCTCGCAACTGCGTATTCATGGGTACGTCCGTGGTCAACGGTGGCGGCAGAGCCGTCGTGTTCGCTACCGGGCTCGCGACGGAATTCGGCCGCATCTATCAGCTGACCGCCGAGATGCCGCAGGAGCAAAGTCCACTCCAGCGCGAGGTAACCGTGATGGCGAGACGCGTCGCTGCCGTGGCGATCGCGGCGGGCGCGAGCCTCTTCGCCCTGCGCGCCCTCGTCAGCCACTCCGTGGTCGGGTCGTTCGTGTTCGCTCTCGGCGTCATGGTGGCGCTCGTGCCGGAGGGACTCCCGGCGACGATGTCGGTATCGCTCGCCGTGGCCGTACGCCGAATGGCACGTCACAACGCCCTTATCAAGCGGCTGACCGCCGTCGAGGCGCTCGGATCCACGACCGTCATCTGCACCGACAAGACGGGCACTCTGACCAAGGCCGAGATGACGGTTCAGACGATATGGGAGTCGGGCCATCTGCACGGGGTGACCGGCGTGGGCTACGCGCCCGAAGGAGAAGTCGAGGGAGCGGGCCGGGTCGCCGAGCTCCTGCGAGTCGGTGGGCTGTGCTCCGATGCTCGCCTCTTGCCACCCGACCCAGTCCGCCGCCTGGGCTGGAGGGTGCTGGGCGACACGACGGAGGGCGCAATCCTGGTCGCCGTCGGCAAGGCCGGTATAGACCCCGCCGCCGAGGAGGCCCGCACCCCCCGAATCGCCACCTTCCCCTTCGACGCCGACCGAAAACTCATGTCCACGGTTCACCAGCTCGCCGACGGATCGCTGGAGGCGTGCGTGAAGGGCTCGCCCCAGGCGTTGCTCGAGCGCTGCGTCGCCGTCCGATGGGACGGAAAGGACGAGACGCTGGACGAGCGGTCACGTGGGCAGATCGTCGCGGCGAACGACGAGATGGCAGCCCAGGGCCTCCGAGTGCTGGCGGTGGGGCGGCGTCAGCTCGCCGGTGGCCATCCAACGGTCTCTGACGCGGAGAACGATCTGACGCTGCTCGGTCTCGTGGCCATGTCAGACCCGCCGAGGCCCGAGGTCACCGACGCCGTTACCGCCTGTCGGCAGGCGGGGATACGCATCTACATGATCACCGGCGACTACGGCCTCACGGCCGAGGCGATCGCTCGGCGGGTCGGCATCGTCGGCGCGGGCACTGTGAGGATCCTGAGCGGCAGTGATCTCGACGGCATGAGCGACGACGAGCTCGCCGATGCGACGCTCGAGACCGAACAGCTGCTCTTCGCGCGTGCAAGGCCCGAGCACAAGATGCGCATCGTCGGGGCTCTCCAGGACCGCGGCGAGGTGGTTGCCGTCACGGGAGACGGCGTCAATGACGCCCCAGCGCTGAAGCGCGCCAGTATCGGCGTGTCGATGGGTGAGGGCGGCACCGATGTCGCACGGGCTGCTTCGGTCATGATCCTGCTCGACGATTCGTTTGCCTCCATCGCCACCGCCGTCGAGCTCGGCCGCACCGTCTATGCGAACATCCGCAAGTTCCTCATCTACCTCTTCAGCCACAACCTCGCCGAGCTCGCACCGATCCTTGCGGCGGTCTTCGTCGGGTTTCCCCTCGTTCCCCTGAGCGCCCTCCAGGTCCTGGCGATCGACCTCGGCTCCGACGTCATGCCTGCCCTCGCCCTCGGAACCGAGCGCTCGGAACCGGGCACGATGTCTCGTCCACCCCGGCCCTCAAATGAGCACCTGTTCAACTGGGGGGTCGTGAGGCGATTCTGCTTCCTCGGATCGATCCAGTCGGCGGGCGTCGTAGCTGCCTTCTTCTGGCGGATCCATACGGCTCACCTCCCATTCAGCGCCTTCACGCGGACAAACCCGACCTATCGAGAGGCCCTCACCATGACCCAAGCGGGCATTGTCATCAGCCAATTCTTCAACAGCTTCGCCGTGCGCACGGACGAGCAGAGCGTGCGTCGCGTGGGCGTGTTCTCGAACAAGCCGCTCGTGCTGGCGGGGTTCTTCGGACTCGGCATCATCTCGTGCATCAGCTATGTCCCGGCCCTGGAATCGGTGTTCGACACGGCGCCACTGCGCCTGAGCGACTGGCTGATCCTGATTGCGATGGGGGCAGTCCTGCTCGTCGCCGAGGAGACGCGCAAGGCGCTCCTCCGCCGGAGGCATCGGGCACGCGGCGCCGGACAGGAACGCAAACGCCCACTCGAACTCGACACTTCGTCGTTCAGACAGGAGGAGCCATGCAAGTCGTGATCCTGGGTTGCGGGAGGACGGGTTCGGCGCTCGCGACCAGATGCGAAACTGAAGGCGACCAGGTCACCGTCATCGAGTTGGAGGAGAGCTGCAGGAGCCGTCTACCTCTCGGATTTGGCGGACGCTTTGTGGCGGGCAACGGCATCACCCCCGGAGTGCTCGAGGCAGCTGGCATCAAGGAGGCGGAGGCGTTCGTCGCCCTCACACCAAACGACAACGCAAACATCGTGGCCTCGCGGGTGGCCCGTGACCTCTTCCGAGTCCCGCACGTTATTGCGCGTCTCCACGATCCCGACCGCGCCCCCGTCTACAGCGAGCTCGGCATAGCGACAGTCGGATCGGTGCACACGACCGTCAACCGAGTGATGCAACTGCTCCACCACCTGACGCTTGAGCCGCAGCAGACCTTCGGCAATGGTGAGACGCTGCTCGTACGATCGCGGGTTCCCGACTACCTGGCCGGGCGACGAGTTCTCGAGTTCAACGTCCCCGCCGAGATCCAGGTCGTCGAGCTCAGCCGGGCGGGCCATTCGAGGATTCCTGAACACTCGACGCCGCTCGAGGGCGGCGACGTCGTCTCGTTCGTGGTCGCGGCGGGTTCACTGGGTCGATTGAGGAGTTTCCTCGACGGGAGGCTGTCGTGATGCGCATCATCGTGATTGGCGGAGCCGGCTTACCCGAACAGGTGGCCGTGGCACTTCACAAGGCGGGCGATGAAGTCACGGTCATCGACACCGATCCCGGTCGCGAAGCCGCACTCGTCAAAGCTGGCTTGCGCTCGGTGCGGGGGCAGGCGGCCGTTCCATCGACGCTTGAGGCAGCGGGAGCGCTCCGCGCAGACGTGCTCGTCGCCTGTACGCGGTCGGACGAGGACAACCTCGTCGTCTCCTACCTCGCCAAGAGGCGCTTCGACGTGCCTCGAGTGATCGCTCGCGTGAACGACGTGGCGAATGAGATGCTCTTCGACGGGTCGTGGGGCGTCGACGCCGTGGTTTCGCCATCTACCCTGCTCGTTTCGGTCATCAAACAGACTAGGAACGCCGACTCCGATAGCGCCGGTGCGGTTGCGCAACCTCCAGCCTGATCGGTGAGGGGCGTCCCGCCGCCCCTGCGCGTCGGAGGCGCCGGACAGCTCGCGATCAGCCGTCTGGCCCGACGGATCCCGACAGCCCGCGAATCCGTTCCAGCTGGATTCGCTCCTGCTCGAGACGAATCTCGGAGATGAACGCCCGCACGAGATCGGACTCCTCCGCGACAGCCTGAGCTCCGGCCAGGACGAGCACGAACCCTTCGCCCACCTCAACGAACGATGCGGCTTCTTCCGGGCTCCGAGGAATGCCCTCGCCGGCGGCCGCCTCGACGCTCCACTCGCGCCCGTCCGCCCTCAGCAGGGCGACGCCATCGAGCTGGAGCGTGCGGCGGAGGGAGTCCACGGTCTTCAGCATCGCCGCCGAGCCAGCGGCCACAAGGCAGTCAGCTGCCAAGCGCGCCAGACCGTCGGCCACGGCCCGCCTCCGGGCGCCCACCACGCCCTCGTTGATCAGCACGTTGACGAGGATGCTCACGACGGTGGCGTCCACGGCGAAGGCGACCAGGGCGAGGATCTCGTTGATGCGGTCGAGCACAAAACTGTGCAGCGGGTGCGTGAGGTAGTAATCGGCAAGAAGGATCCCGACCGCCGTCGCCACCGCCGCCGGACCCAGCCCACCAACTCCCGCCACGAGGATGACGGCAAGCAGCAGAGCCAAGAGCGTCCCCGGCAAGCCGACTGACGAACGAAAGGGCACCAGGACGGCGGCGATCGCTGCCGGCGCAGCGAGGGCGAGAACATAGGCGAGAGCCCTGCGACGCGCCGGCAGCCCGCTCCGGTGCCGGCGCCATTGCGGCACACGCAAGGGCTCGTCGCCCGTCATCCTGGACGCCACCGGCCGGAGGGTGTCGTCCGTTTTGCCGGCACGCCGGCGTGCTCCAGGCGAAGCCGTCGGGATGATGTGAACGTCGAGTGCCGGGGCAGCCCGGATGACGTCATTTACCACGGAGCCGTGAGCCAACTCGTAGCGGCGAGATCGCCGCGTAGCTCCAAGGGCGAGGTGGGTCGCCCGTTCCACCTCGGCGAACTGCAACACGGCGCGGGCGACGTCCTCCCCACCGACCTCGGCGTACCGGCCACCGAGCTCGGTCAAGAGGCCGCGCTGGCTTTGTAGCCAGGCCGGTTCCGCAACCCTCGGATCGCTCGGCTCGCGCACCCTCAGGCCGATGAGCTCCGAACCGGTCGACCTGGCGAGCTGGCCGGCGTGGCGTAGCAGCCGGTCGCCCTCCACGGCGCCGCTGAGGAGGACGACGAGCCGTTGGGTTTGCAGTCTCGAGGCGCCCTCTGCGAGATCCGGCTCGCCGCTCATCGGACTCGGCTGGAGCACGTCGTTCTCTTCCGGGCTTTCGAAAGCCTCTGGACGTCCACGCCGGGACATCCAGCTCAGTGCCAGGCGATCGAGCGCCTCGAGGCGTCCGGGACTGAAGAACCCGCCAAGCGCTGTGTTCGTCACTCTGGCGTCGAAGATCCCGCCGGCGCTCACCCGCTCCCGCAGGACCGAGGCAGAGACGCGAACGAAGTCGATCCGGTCGGCCGTCGCCACCAGCTCATCCGGCACGGTTTCGGAATGAGGCAGCCGCGTGATCATCTCGACTTCGTCGCTGAGGCTGGCGAGGTGCTGGACGTTGAGGTTGCTGATGACGTCGATGCCGGCTTCCAAGAGCTCGTCGACGTCTTGCCAGCGCTTCTCATGAGCGAGCCCGGGCGTGTTCGAATGTGCCAACTCGTCGACAACGACCGCGTCTGGATGCCGTTCGAGGAGGCTGGGGAGATCGAGCTCGTCGAAGTAGCGATCCCGGTAAAAGACCTCTCGTGGCGGCACAACGACGAGTCCGTCCAGTTGCTCGACGAGCGCCGGTCTACCGTGAGTCTCGACAAGACCAACGACGATCTCCACCCCTCGATCGGCCAGCCGGCGAGCCTCCTGCAGGCTGGCGAAGGTCTTGCCCACGCCTGGGGCAGCACCGAGGAAGATGTGCAGCCGGCCGCGTCTCGTCTCGGTCACGACAGGATCCTGCCATCTGCCTCCCCTACCCGCCTCTGCCCACTACTGCCGGCCGTGGGCGCGTCGGCTGCCGACAACGCGTAGGAACGACCTCGACGGTGCCTGCACGGCATTGCCGCGTGCGGTCAGCTCGGCTGTGGGGCAACGGTCCTGGCACCTCGTCACGTCGATGAACAAGAGTCCTTGATCCGCAACGGTCCATGAACGAGGCTACGCAGGCAAATACGCCAAGCGTTCTCACGCCCAGCTCCAAAATGTTTGTTTCGGACGTCCGGAACTCGGCTGGAGCCACTCGCTTGTAACCCCGAAGGAGTTGGAATGTTGCGACGGATGACAACTCGATCACATTCGCGGGCGATTCGGTTCACCGGGGCGTGCGCCCTCGTGGGCGGACTGTCGGCGACCTCGCTCGCACCGGCGACCGCCGCTCGAGCAGCGGTTCGGCCGCCATCGGCGATTGTGTCGCCTTTCGGAGGGCTACGCCAGGTCGTTCGTTTGCATCAGGGCCACCTTCCCTTGAGCCAGTTTGCCGCCTTCGGTCGCCGCGCAGCTGCTTTCACCGAGGGCCTCGGAGACTCCAGAACGAGCGACGTGCTCTCGGGACGTCCTCTCAAGGGTGGCTCGCGGGCACCGCTCGTTGAGCCGCGCATACCGAGCACGGCCACGACCTTCACCGTGGACTCCACGGTTGACGATCCGATCGCGACGCCGACGAGCACGAGCTGCACTGCCACGAACGGCAAGTGCACGTTGCGCGCTGCGGTTTCGGCTGCCGACAACCTCGGCAAAGCAGTGAACATCAAGCTGTCATCGTCCGACTACGTCCTGGACGACACAACGGCAGGCTCGATGGTCGTCTCTGACCCGGGTGCCGTCACGATCGAGGGGGTGTCGCCTGCCAGCACGACGATCTCCGTCATGACGGGTGACCACATCGAGCCCTTCGTCGTCGTCGATAACTTGGACCACGAGGGCGGTGTGCTCTTCTTGAGTGGCCTCACCATTGAGGGCGGCACCGCCATTGACGGTGGCGCCCTGCTCCTCGACGCCGACAACGGCAGCGCAGTCGTGACCGATGTCCACCTTCAGTCGAACCTGGCAACCGACCTGGGCGGGGCAATCTTTGCTGAGGACGGCCACCTTTGGGCCACGGACTCGATCATCAAGAACAACGCAGCCGGTGACGCCGGCGGTGGCATCGCCGTCGCGGACGGGTCTCTCGTCCTTGCGAGCTCGACCGTCGTCGCCAATACCGCGGACGAGGCCGGTGGCGGACTGTTGTTAGCCGAGGCATCGGCAACCGTGTTTGACGGCTCGGTGTCGTTCAACACCGCTGGCACGAGCTCCACCTCGGGGGAGGGAGGCGGCATTTTCGGCGAGGACGCCTCGTTGACCCTGGGCGGGACCACCGTGAACTCCAACACGGCTGACGACGGCGGCGAGGGAGGCGGGCTCGGGCTAGTCGAGGGCACGCTCGTGATGCAAGGCGGTCAGCTGTCGCACAACTCCGCCGTGGGCGCAGGATTGGGCGGGGCTGCGGCGCTGGGTGCCGTCAGCGCCAGCTTCACCAACGTCGTGGCCGATTCGAACACCGCCAACGCCGGGGGAATCGTCGCGATTGGTGAGGAGGGGGTGCCGGCCACCCTCGACATCACGGGCGGATCAGTCTCCGACAACACCTCGGAAGCAGTCTTCGCGTTCGGGTCAGGCGCCGGGAGCCAGGTCAACCTCGACATCTCGGGAGCGAGACTCGACAGCAACCACACGAGCCTCGCAGCCCTCCTACCCTGCGGAGCGGCCGTGTGCGCCACAGGCTTGGATGGGGGCACCGTCCAGCTCACTCTCGCCAACGACACCATCGACAGGAACAGTGTGCAGCCGACAGAGGAGCTCGGAGGAGCCGTCGAGGCGGTCGCCTCTGGCGGTGGCTCGGGCTCAGTCGACCTGCAAGGCGACACGGTCGACGAGGACTCGGCGCCCGGAGCGAGCTTGAGCGCCGGAGCCGTGCTGCTCGAAAGCGTCAGCGACTCGTCCGTGACGCCACACGTGTACTCGCCGCTGTCGGTCACGATCACCGACTCGAACTTCGAGCATGATTCCGTCGGCACGGGTGGTGGTGGCGGCGCAATCGGCATCGCCTCGACCGGGACCTCGGGAGACTTCAGCGAGACGTCCGTTTCGATGTCAGACGACACGTTCGAGCACGACACGGCCGGAACCTCCTCCGGCACAGCCGACACCTACGGAGGAGCAGTGTCGATCTCACCGGAGACGACCGGGGCAATTACCGGCAGCACATTTCACGACAACGCCGCCAAGGGAACTGAATCGGCCGGCGGAGCGGTTTTCGACGAGAACGAGTCGGCATTCACCTTCGCCGATGACACGTTCACCTCGAACACCGCCGTGGACGCGGGCGGTGCGTTGGTCGTCTTCTCCGAACTCGCCACGATCCAGCAGAGCTCGTTCTCCCACAACAGATCCGACGAGGGTGGGGCGCTCGCCATCGTCGAGTCGTTCTTCTCAATCTCCGGCTCCACCTTTAGCGCCAACGTCACTCCGATCTCGCACGGCGACGGGGGCGCCATCGTCGCTGACGAGGTGATCGGGGTGATCTCGAACTCGACCATCACCGGAAACTCGAGTGGGGGGAGCGGCGAAGGCGGGGGGATCTGGAACGAGGGCCCCCTCCTGACGCTCGACTCCGACACGATCACCTCGAACGTGGCAGGGAGCGGCTCCGCCCTCTACACGGAGGCAAACGACCAAGTCGTGACGGTGAAAGACTCCATCATCAGCCACAACAGGACGAAGAGCCGAGGTGGCTCGGAGAACGACTGCGCCCTGTCCACGGCCAGCGGGGAGGTGGCCATCGCTGCCGCCTCCGAGGGCGGCAACGTCCTCGGGTCGGCGGGCTGCGTCGTGGAGCTGGCGGCGAGCGACAAGGTCTCGAGCAACCCGAAGCTCCGCTCGCTGGCGAGCAACGGCGGGCCGACCGAGACGATGGCGCTCGAGGCGAGCTCGCCTGCCCGCAGGATCGGGCTTGCCTGCCTCCCGACCGATCAGCGAGGCCGGCCCCGCCCGGTCACGAAGTGCGACTCCGGCGCCTACGAGCTGCCCAAGGCCTGAACCGCCTGGACCGAACCGGCACCACCTCACACGGATCTCGGCGACAGGTCGGGCGCAGCGCCACCGGGCGCCGGCAGCACGTTGGCAGGCGCAGCGAGGTGAGATGGTCACGCGCCAACAGGAACGCGCCGACGGGCTTAGAGCGGTGGCACGCGCCAGCGCCGACGCAGGCCGTCCACGACAAGACCGAGGACGAGCAGACCGAGTAGGACGGATATGACGAGCACCAGCTCCAAGGCGGGTCCCTCGAAACCCCCATATTGGTCGTTGGGGAAGAGCCCGGCGCCGTGGAGGAGGAAGTACTCGGAGAGAGGGTGATCGTCGGTCAGGAGCGGTCCTGGTCCGGTGTAGGCATTGACCTGGCCGTTTGTCAGCCACACGAGCCTGTGGAGCCTCCTGGGCCAAGAGCTGGTCGCAACTCGCGGGTAGTCGGGGGCGTTGGCGAGGTCGGCTCGAGCTGCGGCCGACCCGAAGACGTGCTCGATCGTGCTGGCGTGGAAGATCATCGCTGAATCCGACCCGAGCATGTACAGCCCTTCGGCCCGCGGACCCTCCATGACCGTCATGTAGGGAAACGACGCCCGAAACGTCCTGAGGAACAGCTGCTGCTCCGGCCCGGGGCTGTACGGGAGGAAGACGGCGAGAATCCCGCCGGGGTTGAGGCGAGCCTTCGCCTCCTCATAGAACTCGTGCGTCATGAGGACGACGGTCCCCGCACTCCAAATCGGTGGCGGGAAGTCAGCCGTGATCAGGTCGTAGCGCTTGTTCGTGAGACGCACATAGTTGCGCCCATCGGTGATGATGATGTGGCCGAGCGGGTTATGGAGGTACTTGTTGGCGTCGGCGTAGAACCAGGACATCACGGACGGAACGGTCGGGTCCAACTCGACGGCGGTCGTGTTCATGCCGAGAATGATCGAGGATCGGTACGTCGAGCCCATTCCGAAGCAGAGATCGAGCATGGTGGAGGCGTTCGGCCTGAGTGCCTTCGGAATGTAGGCCAGGAGCTTGGTGTCGATGGTAAGGCGGGTGATGCCGGTCCCGTTGACATAGAGGCGGCGGGACAAGGCCGGCCCCCCGACGACATCGACCGTTGCCACGGTGTCCTCGAAGTGCCTCGTCGGCAGGCCCGTGCCGGCGATCGTCCGCTGCCGGTAGGTGAGCCTGGCGGCGGGAACAAAGAGCATCACGACGAGAGCCCCGGTGAGAAGGAACGCTATTCCTGCCCGCAGCAACCCCTTGTTCGGTGCAAAGGCGATTGCCAAGGCGCCGCCGATGGCGGCTTCGAGTATGCACAGTGCGGTGATGGAGAGGTTGGACCCGAGCGTCGGGATGAGCACGAAACCGGCGATGACCGTCCCCAGGACGCATCCGGCCGTGTTGGCGGCGTACACGAACCCGACCCCGCGGCTCGCATGGGCGACGCTGGCGACGAAGAGCCGGACCGTGAGGGGAAAGGCGTAGCCGAGGAGGGCCGTGACCGGGACGATGAGTAGGACCACGATCGGCAGGGCGCCGGGACCACGGAGGTCGCTGACGATGACCGGCACGAGCGTGAGGGCGGCAGCACCCATCAGGCACCCACCCAGCGTGGCGATCTGAGGCGCGCCCGAACCCTGGCGTTCGTACACCAAGCTGCCGCCGGCGATCCCGATGAGGTAGACGGCCAGGACGGCGACGAAGATGTAGATGGACGACCCCGTGGCCTGCAGGAGCACCCTGGTCCAGAGCACCTCGAGGGCCAGGCTGACGAACCCTGAGGCGAACGTGACTGCGAGGAGCATCCCCTGGCGGCCGTCCAGGCGAGGCCGACTCTCCGCTCTCGGCGGCGGGGGCTCTCGGCGGATGGGGAGGGTACGCGAGATGAGCAGGGCACCGACGCCGGCACAGAGGTTGAGCACGACAGCCACATAGGTGGTACCGAGGAGGCCCAACAGCTCGAGGAGGACGAAGCCGCTCGCCACCGTGCCGAGCACAGCCCCGAGTGTGTTCAGGCCATAGAGCCGGGCAATGCGCTCGCCGACGTCGGGGTCGGTTCGCACGAGTTGCCGGGTCAGAATCGGCATGGTCATCCCCATGATCAGCGTCACGGGCGTCAGCACGCAGAAGGCGAGGGCGAATCTGATCAGCCCGACTTCTCCGGGCGGGAGCGAGAGGTAGGCGCTTCGGAACACCGTGGCGATGGCGCCGAAGGCGAGCGGCATGAGGAGGGCAAGACAGCCGACGGTGATTTCGAGCAGACCGTAGACGACGAGTGCGCGTCGCAGCCTCGCTCCGAGCGCCGCCCCGAGAAGTGAGCCGAGTCCGAGCCCGGCGAGGAATGCTGTCACCGTCGTGACGATGGCCTGCGTCGTGTTCCCGAAGACGAGAACGAGGTCGTGGGTCCAGACCACCTGGTAGATCAGGCCGGCTGCGCCTGACGCCATGAAGAGCAGCGGAACCCGAGCGTCCGATGCCAGCGATGGCGTCTGAGAGCTTCCTGCTGGCTCAGCACCCGAGGGTGCCTGGAGGGCGCCCCTTCGAAGATCCTCGTCTCGAGGGGCAGCTACCGCGACGGCGCGCGTATTGGCGTCGCCAGGAGCTGCCACGGGTTGGAAGCTAGTTGGCCCCGGCCGGCCGTTACAAGGCGGCGGGGCGGGAGCTTCAGGTGACGCCGGGTCGAGCGAACGATCGCAGGACGATCAGCCAGGCGTGCAGCATCGCCGGCCCTTGCCGCAGCACGGTCGTGCGCAGCAGGACAGGGTGGTAGGGCAGAAGAGCCCGCAGCGCCGTCGTGAACTGGGCGCCCGTTGTGCTGAGAAGCAGCACCTCGGCCGGCCGCCGGCGAGCGAGCGCCGCCCTATCCCCGGGCGTGAAGATCGCAAACGGCGGCGGGATCGTATTGAAGCCGTCGTGGAACATGCCGGCGGGTTCGTTCAGCGTCCTCAGCTGGCGCCGGGAGTACCACATGAGCAACTGCTCGCCTTGATAGGTAGGTTTGCCGACGAACGACGGGAGTTCCGTGCTGACCCGGTACCAGTCGATCAGCAGGCGGGCGTTGCCACCGAGGGCATCGGCGTAGTCCGGAGCCGGGTCGCCGGCGAGCGCGATCCCGGAAAGACGTGCGTGGCGAGGTTGCGGCGCCACCGTGAGCACGAGGAGCGACCCCGCCATCCCGACGATCGTCACTGCCATGGCGAAGCCGCGTACCACGCCTGTTGGCGAGCGCGCTCCACCCAGACGGTTCCCGAGCCGCATGATCGCGCCGAGGACCAAGGGGACGACCGCCAATACCGCCCCCGTGAACAGCCACCCGAAGGCTGGCACGCGAGGCGCCAGCTCGTACGCGAGCGGGACAGCCACAAGAAGAGCAGGTGGCAGCCAGCGCCCCCACGGGCGGGCAAGGAGCGGCTTGCTCACCTCGGCGAGCGTGACGGCGAGGGTGAGGCAGACCACGCCCCAGAGCGTGGACGAGAAGAAGTGCATCTCGAGGGTCTCGACATCACCGAAGAACTGCAGGATTCCAAAGACGGCGAACTGGGCGGTGCACACGAGACCGACGAGGAGCTGGGGGGTCGGGATGGCTGCCAGTTTGCGGGCGAAGGTCACCCAGAAAGCGGCGACGACAGCGGGCGGAACCAACAGGTAGGCCACGTAGAGAACCCACCGGGGGTTGCTGGAGTGGAACGCCTGCACCTGCGGCGGCTTGCTCAAGTAGATGGCCGCAAGGATGGTCGGTCGGATGAAGTCGAACCGGCCGAGCACTGCGAGGGAGCCGATCATGAGGAGCAGGGTGACCGACACAGCGACGCCCGCGAGAAACACGACGTCGCCTAGAAGGTGCCGCCGGTCCCGTAGGAAGCGCACCACCAGGTAGACACCGATCGCAGTGGCGGCGAGCACGACGCCCATGCCGTGAGACCAGATCCCCATCGTGAACAGGACACCGGCAGCTGCGAGCCACGCCGGCCGCCACCGGTCCCGGCACGGCATCACCAGGCAGGCGACCGCTCCGACGACGTAGGAGACGACTGCGGAATCCGGGTAGTCGGTTCCCCAGGCCGTGAGGACGACCGGGCAGCTGAGGAGGGCGACGACGGCGAGCACGCCCGCCGGGATGCCGTAGAGCCGCCGAAGCAGCACGTAGGCCGGCACGATGGCGATCAGGGCGAAGACGTAACGGGTCACGAAGAACCCGGGAACGGCGCCGAAGGCCAGGTAGGCGAGACGGGCGACGACGAGGAACCCCGCCTGGGCGCCCTCGCGCAACCGTGCCGTCGCGCTCAGGGCGGCCATGTAACGAGTGAACATCTCGGCCGGATCGACGATGTAGATCGTGTGCATGCTGGGGTCCGGCAGGTCGACAGGCGCCATCGTCCGCACCCTCAACACGAACGCCGCGATCAGCGGTGAGAGCAGCACGGAGACACTCTCGGCGACGAGTGCCCAGCTCAAGCGCCGTGGCGGACGCGGCTCCGAAGTCGACTCGGCAGCCGCGCTGCGGGTGGCGAGCACCGGGCGAGATTACTACCAGCGCCGTTGCGGCGACTTCAGTTTCGTGCCGGCCCGACTACACTCGCACGGTGCTCAACGGGAAGCGGATCATCACGGTGCTTCCCGCCTACAACGCCGGCGAGACCCTCAAGAGGACGGTCGCCGAGCTGGATCGTGGCGTCGTCGACGAGATTCTCCTCGTCGACGACGCCAGCACGGACGACACCTACGAGCAAGCGAAAGAACTCGGCCTCACGTCGATACGACACGAGGGGAACCGAGGCTACGGCGCCAATCAGAAGAGCTGTTACACGGCGGCACTCGATCTCGGCGCCGACGTCGTCGTGATGGTTCACCCGGACTACCAGTACTCGCCACTGCTCGTACCCGCCATGGCCGCAATGATCGCCTACGGCGAGTACGAGTTCGTCCTTGGGTCCCGCATCCTTGCGCAGGATTCGGTCGCACGGGGCATGCCTCGGTACAAGTACGTGGCCAACAGGGTCCTGACGCTCTGCGAGAACATCGTTCTGCGACAGAAGCTGTCGGAGTATCACACCGGGCTGCGTGCCTATAGCCGGAGCCTGCTCGAGTCCCTGCCGTACGACCGGAACTCCGACGACTTCGTGTTCGACAACCAGATCATCGCTCAGGCTGTCGCCTTCGGAGCCAACATCGGGGAGCTCTCCTGTCCCACCCGCTACGAGGCGGACTCGTCTTCGATCAACTTCAGGAGGAGCGTCCGCTACGGCATCGGCGTGTTGCAGACCACCGCCCAGTACCGCCTGCACATGAGTGGCGCCAGGCACTACCGCTTCCTCGAGGTGGCCCCGCGGGATCCCGCCCCCGCCGGTGAGTTCGTCGCAGGCGACAAGTCGCTCGACAGCCCGAGCTGACACCGGTCCGCCGCCGCTGCCTGCTGAGAGGCCGCAATCGAGTCGGCACCACGGGCGACCGCGCCAGACGAGCGCAACCCGCGGCGCAACCTCGTCGGCAACGATGGACGGCATGCCCGCCGCGCCCTGCTCAAAGCCTCGCGTTGGCGCTCTGGGCACCTCAAGTGACAGCTGCTTCGCGCCGATGTATACACGGTGAGACCTGTGCGACATCTGACCATGAGCGAAACCCGCCCTGACACCACGACCAGGACCTGTAGAGCCCGACGCCTTGGGCGGGTCACCGTCTCGGCGGCACTCGTGGCGACCGCAGCGGCAGGCGTCGCCTTCGGTCAAGGCGGGGTCGCCACCGCCCAGCCGGACTCCGCCGCCCACGTCAACTTCACCCTCGTGTGGACGGCCTCGTTCCCGAACGATCACCATCCCTTCGCCCTGTCGTCGCCCGACCTCGCCCAGCTCCCCGGAGGGCCAGCTCTGGTGGTGGGCGATCGGTCGGGACACGTCTATGCCGTCTACCTCAAGCCTGGCCGCAACGGCGGGGCGAGAAGAGCATGGACCGTAACGGCAAACGGGCCGGACGGTCCGATCGGCGTGGACTCCTCTCCGTCGAGCTTCGACGGCGTCGTGTATTTCGGCATCGGCTGGGCCGGCCAGCATGGCGGGGGCTATGAGGCGATCAACGTCAACGGTTCGGTGAGATGGTTCAAAGACGCCGTCAACCCAGCGTCTGACCCCGTGAGGGACGCCGGAGTAGCCGCAGGTCTCACCATCGGCAGCCTGCAGTCGCAGGACGCCCTCGTCGGTCCGTCTCTCGGGCAGAACACCTACCTGTTCAACGCCTCGAGCGGGAGCAAGTTGAAGGGTTTCCCCTGGTTCCAGGCTGACACGAACTTCTCCACGGCCGCCGTGGCCGATGTCGAAGGCAACGGTCAGAACCAGATCATCGAAGGTGGTAACACCACAGCCGGCACGGTCTTCGACACCACCTACATCGACGGCGGTCAGATCCGCATCCTCGGGGAGACCGGCAATCGCGGCCACGCCGCCAGGCCCAACTCAGGGCTCTACTGCGAGTACACGACGGACCAGGGCGTGGACTCGTCACCCGCCGTGGGGGACATCTTCAATGGCCGACCTGGCATCGTCGTCGGCACGAGCACCGAGCGCGCGGGCAAGACCATGACCGACGACGTCATCGCCGTCAACAGCGCCTGCCGCCGCGTGTGGCAAACGTCCCTCGACGGGGCCACGACGAGCAGCCCGGCGCTGGCCGACGTGCTCGGCAACGGGCGGTTGCAGGTGATCGAGGGAACGCAGAACGGCTATGTGTACTGCCTGAACTCGCTCACCGGGGACGTCCACTGGAGAACGCGGGTGCCCGGTATCGTGATCGGCGGCGTCGTCACCACCGACCTCGGGAACGGTTATCAGGACGTCATCGTTCCCTCGACGGCGGGTGCTTTCATCCTCGACGGCAAGACCGGACGGATCGTGCAGACCCTGGAGCACTCCGTCGGCCTGCAGAACTCACCGCTCGTCACCGATGACCCCAATGGCACGATCGGCATCACGGTCGCCGGCTACACCGGCTCGCGGGCGACGCAACACGCCGTTATCGAGCACTTCGAGGTCGTCGGTTCGCACGGCTCGGGTGTGACGGAGGCGGGCGCCTGGCCCGAGTTCCACCACGACGCCCAGCTGACAGGGAACGCCAACGTGCCGGTGGCGGACAACCTCGCCATCACCACAAAGTCGCTGCCGAACGCCAAAGTAGGCGTCCCCTACAAGTCCGGTGTCCGCGCCTCCGGCGGAGCCTCACCCTACGCGTGGACGATGACCAGCGGAGCCAAGCCGCCTGGGTTGACGCTCTCCCGTGGAGGTGCCTGGAGCGGGACACCGACCAGACGGGGCACGTACCGCTTCACCCTGCGGGTGAACGACGGTAGATCCACCAAGATGACGATGACGCTCTCGATCGCGGTCGCCTCCTAATAAGCTGGGAGACGGCCGTACGGCGGCGTCCTCAGCCGCCACCGGTCGGTCGGGAGGGACATGCCGCTGTAGGCTCGTGGCCTGATCTCGACGACGGTGTCGCGCCGAATAGGGTCGTCTGGGTGACCTCCGCTCCAGGCGAGTTCGACGGCGAGAGCTACCAGGCGCGGCTGGAAGAGCTCGTAAAGGCGGGCGTGGACGTGCACGGCGAGGCGCGCTTCGTCATGGCGTATGCGCCCGAGAGCGTCCTCGACGCCGGTTGCGGGACGGGCCGGGTGGCCCTCGAGCTTGCCCGTCTGGGCGTGTACGTGATCGGCGTCGACCGCGATCGGTCCATGCTCGCCGTGGCACGGCGGCTCCGCGACGAGCTGTCGGAGGAGCTCCCTGCGGTACGTATCCACTTCGTGGAATCCGACCTTGCCGAGCTCGACACAGGGGGGACGTTCGACGTCGTCCTCATGGCGGGCAACGTCCCACTCTTCACGCCCAAGGGCACGGAGGCGGCCCTGGTCGCCGGGGCGGCGCGCCACGTGCGCCGTGGGGGCGTGCTCGTCGGAGGTTTCCAGCTCGACGGCGGCTACTCGCTCGAGACCTACGACCTGCACTGCGCCGCCGTCGGCCTGGAGCTGGCGGAACGCTTCGCCAGCTGGAAGCGCCAGCCCTTCGACGGCGGCAACTACGCCGTCTCGGTACACCGACGGCCCTGAGCCGAAGGGGCGGCCGCTGCTGCGGGCGAGCCGACTGGCCCTTCAGGAGAAGCAACCGTCAGCTGGAGCCGAGACCGATCCGCCTCAGATCCTGTTGCACATCGGGCCAGACGTAAGCGCCCTTGAACAGGATCGGCGGCGCCTCCAGCGCCGCCTCGTAGTAGTCGAGCACGAGAGCCGTCCGATGCCCGTGCGGCACCACCGTGACGGCGTCGACGCCCCAGGCCCGCAGGAAGATCTCGATCGCCTTGGCGGTTGCCTGATCCATTGCCGGCGGCGGCCTCGGCTCGCCGTAGAGCGCCCACAGGAGAACCTGCTCGGCCTCATAGGGCGGCAACAAGAGGGCGGCGCCTCGGATCGGCCGGCCGGTCGGCCCTGCTACCGCACCCCGGAAGGCGATCAATTTGAAGCGCATGCGGGCAGCCGATTGCCACAGCAGAGCCTGGTCGTTCGACCCTTCGTAGGAGATCGGTAGCGGGTAGGAGAGCACGACCGGGGTCGTGTCGTGGTTTGCATAGAGCGGTGAGTCCGCGTCGGTGAACAGTGCCGGCACCCTGGGCGGGGCCGACTTGTAGGGGAGCGCCGGGAAGAGGGGTGCGAGGGCGACAGCTGCGATCGCCAGGCAGGCCACGGAGGGGCCGAGCCCGCCTGGCGCCCATCGCCCCGACTTCGCCCGAGAGGCGGTCGCCTCGCCCGCCGGCACTTCGGCCGGGCGCGACCGTCGGAGACCCCCGAGGATGCCTTCCCGGCGCATCCGGTCGAGCCCGATGGCGAGCACGACGGCGATCCCGAGGTACATGAGCAGCGAGTAACGCAGGTCGAGGGCGCCGTTGAGGATGGGGATCTTGAGCATCAGATCGAAGGGGAGCTTGATCGTGCGCGTCCCGCGCCCGAGCGTCACCACCCAGCCACCGAGAGCGATGAGCATGAACAGCTGCACCTGGCCGACCTTGCGCCAGCGGATCACGATGAACGCCAGCAGCACTAAAAGAGGGATACCGACGTACGTCGTGTGCTCGACGCCGTTCTTCTGCAGGAGGGCCATTCCCTTCGTCAGCCAGCTGCCGAAGCTGATGCGTTGCAGGTTGGTCGGGTAGATGAGCGAGGCCGGATAGGAGTGGTACTGGTCGAGATCGGCCACAGGGTGCGGCGGACCCGACACGTGATACGGGCCGCGGAAGTAGATCCAGATCGCATAGGCGCCGAGGATCGCGAACGTGACGACTGCCGTTGCGAAGCCCCGAAGGAGATCCCCGACCCGCTCGCGGGCGGCCACCGGGTGACGGACGGCCATCACGATGAAGGCGCAGACGGCTGCGAGGAGCGAGATGACCAGGATCTCTGGCGAGATCATGAGCTGCGCGGCGATGACGACGCCTAAAAGAACCCCGTTGCGGATGAGGTGCCGACGCCGGACGACGAGCTCGTCGAAGAGCGCCATCATGATCGGAGGCAAGGGCACGAAGGTGAGAAAGAGGTGGGACTGCGACTGCCCGACCATGAAAGGCGAGAACTCGTAGACGAGACCTCCGATGAAGGCGGCCGGCCACCACTTCGTCCAACGTCGCAACACGAAGCACATCGAGATGCCCGAGAGAGCAAAGGCCAGCCGCATGAGCAGGCTGAAGGTCGAGAGGGCACCGAACTTGAGGGTGAACGGGGCGAAAAGGATCCCGAGCAACGGGTACGCCGTGTTGTTCATGAGGTTCACGCCGTGCGGATAGTCGACCCAGCTCGAGTAGAAGGGGTTGAGTCCGTGAGAGAGGGCGTAGGCCGGCCAGGCGAGAAACCAGACCTGGGAGGAGATGTCGCCGCAGGCGCACGGAGGCAGCGTGCTGCTCGTGGCTGGCGGGTGCACGCCGTAGACGAAAGCGGCCAAAACGCTGTAGATGAGGATGCACAGCAGCGGCGGTCCGCCCCTCCGGAGCAGCGACCGCCTCGGCGGTCGGTGCGCCGGCCGCCGAGGGGCGTCAACCCTTGCGGCCGTGGGCGTCCACACGGGCTCATTGGACGGTGGCGGTGATTCCGCCGCAGGCGCCTCTGCAGTGACGCTGGCGGGATCGCCGGGCGTCGTGCGGCCGTCGTCGCTGGAGGCCTCGGCGCTCATTTTGGGTGACAGTACCAGGCAACGTCGCTCAGATGGTGCTTGCTGGGAAGGCGCCGGCGTGTTCGATCAGCCCGGCGGAACGAGCTTCAACCGTCTTCGGCTCGGCGTAGCGACCGTCTCGCCGGGGTCGGTCGCCTCTGCGTTGCGCAACATGGCGGCGGCCGAAGCGAAGTACCGCAGGACATCGGCCTCGTCCGCCGTAGCCAGCCCGGCGGAACTGACGGCTGCCGTCATGTGCCGGAGCCAGGCATCGTGCTCCGCCTCGCCGATGGCGAAGGGGGCATGCCGCATCCTCAAGCGGGGATGTCCGCGTTCTTGGTTGTATCGCGGGGGGCCTCCGAAGTACTGGGCTAGGAACATCGCCAGGTGCCTACGAGACTCGCTCAAGTCGGCCGGATAGAGGGGTCGCAGCACCACATCGCACTCGACGCCGGCGTAGAAACGGGCAACGAGGTCGTCGAACCATCCTTGCCCGCCGACTCGGTCGTACAGGGTCTCTTCCACGAGCGGTCAGCCTAAAGAGCCGGTCGGCCGGCGACGGCAGCCGGGCGTTGCCGGCGTCGAAGGAGCTGGGCGAGAGGAACGCGATAGGGTGTCTGGCGTGGGGTTTCGTAGAAGTTCGCGCCTAGCAGCGACGGCTGCTCTGGCGATGGCGGGCGTCGCCGGCGTCGCCTACGGCCTCACAGCCCCCGCCCCTATGGCCGCAAAGGTCGCCCCCCCAGGCGGCACCGCCGCCGATCTGGCGGCCGCGAAGCTCATCGACGGTAAGCGCGTCACGACGATCGATCTCGAAGGCTCGCGGCCGTACACACCGCACGCCGCCAAGGGCTCGTACGACGACTATCACTGCACCCTGCTGAACCCGCATGTCACGCAGGACTCGTTCATCGTCGCGAGCCAGTTCTACCCCGAGAGCGTGGAAGTACATCATTCCATCCTCTTCCTCGTCCCTCCGAGCCTCGCGAAGGCGGCGGAGCAAGCGAACAAGGATGGGAAGGGGTGGTCATGCTTCGGAGAGGCGCCCATCCCAGGTAGCTCGAGCTTCCAGTTCGCCAGCACCCCCTGGCTGGCCGCCTGGGGGCCGGGTGCTCCCGAGAACATTGAGCCGGCGGGCACCGGCATGCCCCTCCCGGCCGGAAGCCTCGTGATCATGCAGATCCACTACAACCTGCTACTCGGCGACAAGCCCGTGCAGAGCAGGATGCAACTCTTGACCGTGCCGGCAAGCACGCCCCTGAAGCCGCTGAGCCTGGTGGAGTACGCCGCGCCACCTGACATCCCCTGTCCGTCCGGCGTGCACGGCCCGCTCTGCAACCGGGCGGCATCGCTCGCATTTACAGGGCGCGAATTTGGCCAGAGCCAAATCAACTTCATCAACCTTCTCGAGGAGATCTGCGGACGCAACCCCGCCGACCCGCCGGCGGGCGATTCGACGACCTGTACGTGGTCGGTCGGCCACTACGGGAACATCGTCCGTATCGGCGCCCACATGCACCTGCTCGGGCTGACGTTGAAGGTCGTCCTCAACCCGGGCACGCCTCAGGCCCAGGTGCTGCTCAACGATCGGCACTATGACTTCCACTACCAGCGCGCCTGGAACATGGCAAAGCCCGTCCCGGTCACACCCTCCGACAAGATCCAGGTGACCTGCACCTACAACCCCCGGCTCCGCCAGGAGATTCCCTACCTACGCGACCTGCCAGCGCAGTACATCACCTGGGGCGACGGCTCGGCTGACGAAATGTGTCTCGCCATCGTCGCCATGACGCCTCCCGGCTGAGCCGCCGGTTTCGGGAGACTCGGGAGCTCGTGCGGGGGTGTGAGTCTCCTCAGTCGCCGTCCCAGCACCCGAGGATGATGGCGGCGACGGTGTAGGCGACGTCGGCTTTGCTCGTCGGTGGCTTGCCGAATTCCTTCGGCAGGGGGGCGATGTTGACGAGGAGCACCTTCCAGTCCTTGCGTACCACGACGGAGCCGTCGGAGGTCGTGAAGGCTCCCTGGCCAAGGTTGCCGAGCGAGCCCGTGTCGCCCATCGAGGCACCGAGTGAGTGGAAGTAGCCAAGGGTCTGCGCCCAGCTCGAGAGCTCCTTCACCGAGAGCAGGAAGGACCCGTTGGGATAGGCGTAGCGACAGGTGTACAGGTCGTCCGACCAGGTGGGTGTGCGGACATGAGCACGTACTCCGAGCACGCGTGCCATCTCGGCCTGTGCCTCGGCTGCGCACACCATCTTGGCGATGTGGGACGGATCCTTGCCCGCCGGCTGGGGTGCCTCCGTCGTGGAGGGCGCCTCCGTCGTCCGGGCCCTCGTCGAAGCCGCCGCCACCGCGTTCGAACGGCCGCAGGCAGAACTCAGCAGGCCGAGAGCCGCCAGTGCCGCGAAGAGAGCCAGCCTTGCCTGTCGCACGTCCGGGACCATACTGCGGGAGAGGGTCGATCTCAGGTCGACCGATGGCGACGCCGGAAGGGTCGACGGTCGAGAGAGCCTCCGTCACCCTCGCCACGGGGTCGGGTCGCCAGAGGGCGCCGACCGTCGCCACCACCTGCGGAAACTAGTCTGATAGGCGTGACCTCCGCCGCCAGCCAAGAGCCTCCGGCGGCTGCCGCCGTAGCCGCTCGGGTAGCGGGGCTCATCCTCGGCTACGACGCCTCGCCGAGCCCGCTGACCGAATGCGAGCCGCCTCCCGGATGATCACCGCCCCGCCCGGATCCGCCGGCGGAGCGGAGTCACCGGCGCCGAACGAGGAAGCCAAGCCTCCCCTCGCCACCGCCGAGCTGGCGGTCGGAGGGATGCACTGCAGCGCCTGTGCTGCCCGCATCCAAAGCGCATTGGCCGGCCAAGCAGGTGTCGCCAGCGCCGCCGTCAACCTCGCCACGAACAAGGCTTTCGTCGCCTACGACGCCGGCGTCGTCGGAACCAGCACGCTGTGCGAGGCGGTCGCCGGGATCGGCTACACGGCCGCTCCGATCGAATCTGGTGCTCCGTCGGCGACGGCTGCGCACGCCGACCGCTGGGTTGCCCGCGCCGCCTTCGCCTGGGCCCTCTCGATCGCGGCCTTCTGCTTGGCCATGTTCGGACCGGCGACGGCAGCCGTCGGCTGGAGCGTGCTCGCGCTCGCCGTCGCCGTCGAGCTCGGAGGTGGCTGGCCATTCCTGCGCACGACCGTGCGACTGCTCCGCCACGCTGCCACCAGCATGGACACGCTCATCGCTGTCGGCACGCTGGCCGCTCTCGCCGTCACCGCCGTCGAGACCATCGCACTCGGCGGGCGCCACGTGCACCTCGGGGGCGGCGGAGCCTTCGCCGCCAAGCTGCACGGAGTGATGGGCCCGCTCATCATCTCGATCCTGGCCACCGGCCGGGCTATCGAGGAGCGGGCGCGTGATCGGGCCGCTAGGGCAATGCACTCGTTGCTCCGGCTCAGACCGCCGACAGCGAGGGTCGTTACCGCCGTGGAGGACGAGCAAGGTGAGCTCGTCGCACCTGAGAGCATCCCGGTGGGCGCCCTCGTCCGCGTGCGTGCCGGCGAGACGATCCCGCTCGACGGCACGGTCGTGAGCGGTTGGTCGGCCGTGGACGAGTCGATGCTGACGGGAGAGCCTCTCCCGCTCGACCGCGGTCCGGGTTCGGACGTCACGGGCGGCACGCGCAACGGGAGCGGCGTCCTCGTGGTTCGCGTCGGCTCCGTGGCGGCCGAGTCCGTGCTCACCCGCCTGCAGCGGCTCGTCGAAGACGCCCAACGCGACAAGGCTCCCCTGCAGCGGATCGCCGACCGCGTCAGCTCGGTGTTCGTTCCCGTTGTCTTGCTCGGGTCGGTCGTGACGTTTCTTGCGTGGTGGCTGGCGGCCGGCAACTTTGGCGTGGCCGTCCTCAGCGGCATCGCCCTACTCCTCGTCGCCTGCCCGTGTGCCATGGGCCTGGCGACCCCGGTGGCGATGATGGTGGGCTGCGGTCGAGCCTCGGCTCTCGGAATCCTCATCCGCAGTGGCGATGCGCTCGAGCAGCTGGCTCGGGCGGACGCCGTCGCCTTCGACAAGACAGGCACCCTGACCGAGCGGGCCGCCCGCGTGTCGGCGGCGGCACCCGCTGCCGGCGTGTCGACAGCACGGCTGCTCGCCCTCGCCGCCGCCGTGGAAGCCGACAGCGACCATCCCATCGCCGCCGCCATCCGCGCCGCCCAGCTCGAGGACGCTGGTCCCCAGCCACCGCCGTCGAGCAGAAGCCGTGAGCTACCAGGGATCGGAGTCGAGGCCACGATCGACGGGCGCCTCGTTCAGGTCGTGCGTCTCGACGCCAGCCCTCTGCCGGCCGAGGTCGCCGTCGTCGTGTCGGAGCGCCTCGAGCGGGGCGAAACCCTCGTCCTCGTCAAGCAAGACGAGTCGATCGTCGGTGCCATTGCAGTGAGCACGCCCATCCGGGCGGAGGCGGTCGCAGCCGTGGCGCACCTCCGCTCCATGGGGGTGTTCACGACGATCCTGAGTGGCGACACCGAGCCGGCCGTCCGGGTGGTGGCGGCCGAGCTCGGCATCGACAGCTATTCGGCCACCTTGACGGCGGCGGAGAAGCTCGACGCCATACACGGTCTGCAAGCGAAGCACCGCGGCGTTGTCATGGTGGGCGACGGCATCAACGACGCCCCCGCCCTGGCAGCGGCCGACGTCGGCTGTGCCATCGGGAGCGGGACGGAAGCCGCCATCGCCAACAGCGATATCGCCCTGCTCGGCAACGACCTCGAGGGTGTCCCGGCCGCCGTTGGGGTCGCACGCTCGACCCTCTCGATCATCCAGGAGAACTTCGGATGGGCGATGGGCTACAACATCTCCGCCCTTCCGCTGGCAGCGGCCGGCCTGCTGGATCCGTTGGTGGCCGCGGTCGCCATGGGCGTGTCGAGCCTGATCGTCGTGCTCAACAGCTTGCGCCTCAGGCGCCTCGGCCGGTCCGGGCTCGGGCGCATCCAGGCACCGCGGGTGATGCGCGGCATCCGCGGGATGGCGCTGTCGATCGCCCTGCCGATCGTGCTCTTCGCCGGCGCCACGGTGATCGGCGAGGCCGTCTCGCCAGCGCGGGGCCAGCCATTGCTTCCGACCCTGCCGAGCATCGTCGACGTTCCCCTCGCGGCGGGCGCCACCGCTGAGGTGTACCTCAACTCCGGCGACGCCGGCGTGAACGAGTTCCATCTCGTGGTCGAGCGCGCCGGCAACCCGATCGCAGTCACCGACGCCTCCGTGACGGCATCTCATGGCGGGTCACCCGCCAACCCCATTCGCCTCATCCTGCTGAGCACCGGCCACTATCTCGGCTACACGGTGCTCACCCGAGGTACCTGGCACTTTGCCATCCGAGCGACGGTGGAGGGACATCATGTCGCCTTTTCGGTGACTCGTCAGCTGCGCTGACCCGCCCAACGGCGGGCCGGATGCAACACCGAGCTATCGCATGACGATGAGCATGTAGCCCATCGTGAAACACATCGTGATGTGGGTGGCGATCTCGAGACGGGGAGCAAGCCAACGGCGGTCGTGGGCGCACAGCACCTTGGCGCCGGCGAATGTCGGCCGGCTGCGAGCAACGACCGTCGCCACCTGCCCTTGGCCGGCCACAGGGAGCAAGGCCCCAGCGTCGCGCCCACCCGCAGCTGCCTCGGCGGCGGGAACGCCCCCTGCCGGCTCGGGCTGCTCCAGCTCGAGGACGACGAGGGCGGGCGCCGGACCTGCTCCGGCGGTGCGCGCCCGTGCGAAGCGGGTGAGGCTGTCCCCGTACCAGACAGCGGCCACGAAGAGGACGAACGCAAAGATCAGCGGCAGGCCCGAGGCGGCGGCAGCGGACGGCGCAGAGCTCATGGTTGACATGCCCTCGGCCGCCACCGAGCCCGCCACCGGCAGCGCGAGGAACATGTACAGCATGGCCACGACCATGGCCAAGTGGGTCGCGTAGTGGGAGGCGTGGTGCAGGTGGTCGTCGTCCCAGCCCCGCACGCCCCAGCGCCGCACGAAATGGACGATCTGGAGAGCAAACCAGACGGCCATAGCCGCAAACAGGATCTCCCAGATGCCCGACGACAACGAGCGGAGCGATGGCAGCAGCATGCCCGCCATCGCCACGCCCATGGCCACGTGGGCGACGTCCACGTCGACGTGGGTGGAACGAGCCCGCACCCTGGCGAAGACGAGGCGCCCTAGGCAGTAGGCGGCCGTCAGGAGCATCACGGCGGCAAGGGCCTCCACGAGCCAGGTGGGACGCATGCTGTTACCGCTGACCCGCCGTGAGCCCCGGCGTGGGCATCTCCGTGGGCAGCTCGGGACGAGCGCCGGCGGCGATGATGGCGCTGGAGACGCCGGGAGTGGCCGGCGCCGGCGGGCCTGCAGCCGGGCGGGAGAGCCGCAGCGGCCAGAACGCCGCCGCCAGCAGGATCAGCAAAGGACCACTGTTGGGGTCGGTCGCCGGCCCAGCAAAGACCCCGCCGAAGCCTTCCCCCACCACCCAGATGGCTGTTGCTACGGCGGCGGCCAGTATGAGGACGCCCCTCACCATCCGTGGAGGCGCAAAGATGCCGAGGGCGACCAGCCCGAAGATCACCGCCACGACCACCGATGCCTCGAGACCGCGACCGGCCACCTCGCGAGCGACCGCCTGGTCCAAGCTAGACAGCCAGTGCGGTTGTCCGGTGGCCATCGTGTTGATCGCGTCACGCACCGCCTCCGGTTGGCGGTTCCCCGACGACAGCGACAAGGCACCGAGGCCGCCCCAGAGCACGAGCCAGATCAGCCGGGCTGGGAGCGCCCCGAAAGGGCGATCGGCAACAAAGCCTCCACCGGCCGTCTCATCGTCGCTTCGGGAAGGCCAGAGGAGCACGGCCAACAGGGCGTACAGGAGGGCCGCACCCGGAGCGCCCGTGAGCGGGCTGGCGGTTCCGGCGAAGAGGTCGCCGGCACCTTCACCGATCCACCAGACGCCGAGCGACCAGACGACCGAGACGGTGAGAGCCGCCCTCACGGTCGGGCGCCAGGCGATCCCGACGGCGATCAGGAGCTGGATGCTGGCGAAGGCGGTGCCGGCGAGCATCGAGTGCCCGGCCGTCACCCGCGCCGACCAGGTGATGGCGTCGGCCACGACGGCAGGGTTGCCGTGGGCCATGGGGGCGATCATCCCCGTGCCGAAGGCCTGGGTGAACATGTAGGGCTGCAGCTGCAGGACGCCGTCGAACAACCAGACGGCGGCGAGTGACAGCTGGAGGATCCGACGTGAGTCGGGTGCGCACCATGGCTCCGCCCGGGGGACGACGCGGCGCAGCGACCACCCACGGGTGACCCCGGCCAGCGTGCCCGCGCTCATGGTCGCACCATCCTCCCGCGTCAATCGGCCGCGCGTAACTTACCTAACTGTCCGCCGGGTCGGTTTCAGGAAGGCTCCGGGCGCTCGCGCACGAGGTGCCGACGGCCGCTAGCTCGACGGCTGCGACTCGGCGGGCGCGACGCTGGATCGGAGAACCGTCTTCAGGAGCTTTCCGGAGGCGTTCCTCGGCAGGGGTTCGACCGAGATCCGGATGTAGGCCGGCACCTTGAAATCCGCCAGCGTCTCGGCCACGAACGACCGCAACTCGTCAGGCGAAGCCGACTGAGCGTCCTCGAATCGCACGAACGCCATCACCTCCTCACCGAGGGCCGGGTGGGGAACGCCGACCACGGCAGCTTCGGCGACGGCCGGGTGTTCGACGAGGCGGTTCTCGATCTCGATGCAGTAGACGTTCTCGCCGCCTCGGATGATCATGTCCTTCGCCCGGTCGGTCACATAGAGAAACCCGTCCTCGTCGAGGTGGCCGAGATCCCCGGTCCGCAGCCAGCCGTGCTGGAGGACGGCGGCCGTCTCCGCCGGCTTGTTCCAGTAGCCCGCCATGAGGATGGGGCCACGCACACAGATCTCGCCCGCCACGCCCGCTGGCAGCGAGGCGACCGCCCGGATGTCGGACGTCGCAGTCATCGGGTCGATGATCTTCAGCTCGACGACCGGCATGGGTCGCCCCACCGAGTCCGGGCGCTCGCGGGCGTCGGCTCCGGTGTTCACGGTCGCCACCGAGCTCGTCTCCGTCAGCCCGTACGCGTTGCCGATGGACGCCACGTTGGGGAACGTCTCGCGGACCATCCGCTGGAGCTCGCCTGCCGAAGGGGAGCCCCCGTAGGCGATCGAGGTCACCGACGAGAGGTCGTAGTCGTGCCGCCTCGGGTCGTCGGCGACGCGCCAGATCATTGTCGGAACGGCCGACCAGATCGAGACCCGCTCGCGCTGGATCGTCTCCATGATGACCTCGGGATCGAAACGCCCGGGCGGGATGACGAGCCGCATCCCAGCAGCGAAGGAGACAACGAGGTTCGAGTGACATCCGGAGACGTGGAACAGGGGCGAGGTCAGCATGCCGACGGTCTGCCCACCCGCCGTCGTCGGCAGGACGGAGCCGCCCTCGCCCGAGACCATGGCGGCCATCGCACCTTTCGCCCCGATGAAGAACGTGTTCTGGAGGTTGGCAACCATGCTGCGATGTGTGGAGATGGCACCCTTCGGTCGCCCGGTCGTCCCGCTCGTGTAGAAGATGACCGCCGGCTCGTCCTCGGTGATGGGCGAGCTCCAGGGGTCGGACGACGCCGAGGTGTCAGCGACCCCTCCTCGGTCCGGGAAGAGATCCGACGCTGAGCGTAACTCGACCTCACCACCGGGTGCGGCCGCATCGGAGGGCTCGACACCGACGAGGTAGACGACCCGAAGCGCCGGAAGGGAGCCGAGTTGGCCGGCGATCCTCTCGTAGCGGGCGGCGTCGGCCACGAGCACCTTCGCCCCGCTGTCCTCGAGGCCGTAGAGGATCTCGACTGCCTTCCACCAACCGTTCAGGCCGACGAGGACCGCCCCCATCGAAACCGTCGACCAGAAGGTCAGGCACCACTCCGGGCAGTTGGCTGCCAGCACGGCCACGCGATCCGCCGGCGCCACAGCAGCGGGGCCGGAGGCGAGCTCACCGGAGCCGGCCCGTGCCAGCTCGACGAAGGATGGGTAGCTGATGCGACGGTCGCCGTAAACGAGGAAGGTGTCCTCGGCTGCCCGCCCCGCCGCCCCGAGGGCGACTTCGCGGAGCGAGCCCAAACGGTTGCGGTAGACGTTCATCTCGACCCCGCCGACATCGGCGCGGACGACCTCGAACAGCCCGCCCGGCCCGGTCAGCTGCTCCTCGATCCGGCCGGTGTCCGTCACGATGTCAGAACCACTCGGCGCGCCTGCCTCGCTCATCGTCGCGGGACTGTACTGCGGGTGAGACCCGGTTCAGAGATCGGGGCCCGAGCCGGTGGTCGAGGGTGCCAGCCGTCAGAAGACCCGCAGCCTCCTGACGGCCGCCAGCGTCGCCTCGGCGCCGGTGGCGTCGACCCTTGCCTCCCCGGCGAGCACTCGTGACGTCGTCACCAAATCCATCCGTGCTGTGCTCGCCGGCCTCTCCGTCCTCTGATCCTGCACGCAGCGCCGCTCTGCGAGCCGACATCGCTCGGCTTCAGATCCGTTCGAGCTCGCCGCCGTCGAAGAGCGGCTCGATGCCGAGGCTCGCGACGTCGCTCGCCAGCTCTACCTCTGACGGCGCCCCCAGGTCGGAGAGCGAGGAGGCGGCGGCGAGGATGGGCCGCAAAAGGCGGGCGTCGCTGGAGGAGTTGAGGAACAGCTGCGGATTCGAGAGGACGAAGCGCACCGCTCGACTGAGAGCGCCCTCGTCCTCTGTCGGCTTGTACCAGCTGAAGCGTGCACCGGGGTCGTCGTCCCTCCAGCGGCGCCGCGCCACGGACTTGATGGTCTGCACGGCCACCCGCCGCTCGGCGCACCGCTCGAGCAACGCCTCGACGTCGGCGCGATAGCTCTCGTCGCGCAACAGCACGTAGCTGTACGGCAACAGAACAGAGTCGAGGTCGGCGCGCTCCAGGCTGCGGTGATGCATGCCGGCGATGCGCAACCCGTGGCCGGTGACGCCGACGTGACGAGTGAGGCCCTCGTCTCGTGCCTGCATGAGCGCCTCCACGGCACCTCCGGGGCCGTGGGCGACCTGCCACTCGTCTTCCTCGACGAGGTTGTGCAGCTGGATGAGATCGACGTGGTCGACGCCGAGGCGCTCGAGGGAACGCTCGAGGCTGGCGCGGGCAGCGGCACCGGTGCGGTCCGCCGTCTTCGTGGCGAGGAAGAACTCGCCGCGGTGCTGCGACATCCACGGCGCCAGGCGGAGCTCGGAGTCACCGTAGTCAGCCGCCGTGTCGAGGTGGTTGACGCCGAACTCGAGCAGCGTCGCCAGCAGCTCATCGGCACGCTCCTGTCGCATGGCGCCGAGGGCGGCCGCCCCGAAGATGACCCGGCTACTGGCGTGTCCGGTCCGGCCGAAGGGTGCGGTGTCGATGTCCCGAGGCTACCGCCGAGGCGATTCGGGCATCCGGCCTCAGGTACGCCAGCGGCGGACGGGCCCGTCAACCCAACTGATGTCAGCGCGGGTGCCAGCGGCGCAGGTGCCGGTGATAGCCTCGAATCAGGACGAAAGGGGTCAAGACATGGCGCGGCGGACAGCACCGGTCAGCGACTGGTCACAGGATTTCGATGTCCTCGATGCAGGGTACATCGCAGATCCCTTCACGTTCTGGGACCAGCTCCGGCAGACGTGCCCGATCGCCCACAGCAACCGGAGGGGCTCGAACTGGCTGCCGACCCGCTACGAGGACGTCACGGCCATGGCCCACGACATCGAGCACTTCAGCTCGGTAGAGGTCGCCGTCATCCCCTTCGACGGTGAAGAGCCGGAAGAGCCGCTCCTGCCCTACGGCCTGCCTCCGATCTCGGTCGACCCCCCGATCCACACCTGGACGCGACGCCTTCTGCTTCCGTGGTTCTCCCATCGCCGCGTCGAAGGCTACGAAGCCATGACCAGGGATCTCTGCCGCGGGCTGATCGATTCGTTCGTCGAAACAGGTCACGCCGACGCTGCGGAGAACTACTCCCAACAGATCCCGGTCCGCGTCATCGCCCACATCCTCGGGGTGACCGCCGATCTCTCCGACACCTTCACCGGCTGGGTTCGCGACATCCTCGAGTTCGGCGACGACAAGGAACGCAACATGGCGGCGATGGAAGGGCTCTTCACGTACTTCGTCGCCGAGATCGCAAAGCGACGCGAGTCCCCGGGTAGCGACCTGCTGAGCGAGTTGCTGCAGACCGAGGTGGACGGAGCCGCCATTGAGGAGAGCGTCGTGCTCGGCATGGCGGCGCTCGTCCTCATCGCCGGCGTGGACACGACCTGGAGCGCCATCGGCTCGTCGCTGTGGCACCTCGCCACCCACGAGGACGACCGTAAGCGCCTCGTCGCCGAGCCGGAGCTCATGCCGCTCGCCGTCGAGGAGCTTCTGCGGGCCTACTCGCCGGTCACGATGGCCCGTCTCGTGACCTCCGACATCGAGTTCAAGGGTTGTCCGATGAAGACCGGCGACAAGCTCCTCATGAACTTCCCCGCGGCCAACCGGGATCCGGACGTCTTCGAGGACCCCGACAGGGTCGTGCTCGACCGTCAGCACAACCGCCACGTCGCCTTCGGGTCGGGCATCCACCGCTGTGCCGGCTCCAACCTCGCCCGCATGGAGCTCAGGGTGGCCCTCGAGGAGTGGTTGGAGAGGATTCCGGAGTTTCGACTCGTGGAGGGTGCCGAGCTGACGTGGGCGGGCGGTCAGGTACGCGGGCCGCGGGTCCTGCCCGTCGTGTTCCCGTGAAGATCAGGGTCGACGCCGGCAAATGCCAGGGCCACGCCCGCTGCTATGCGCTCGTGCCCGAGTTGTTCTCCGTGGACGACTACGGGCAGAGCTCGGTCGTCGGCGACGGCACCGTGCCTGCCGAGCTCGAGGAGAGGGCACGCCTCGCCATCGCCAACTGCCCCGAGTACGCGATCGAGGAGCTCGCTGACTAGAGGCTGCCGCCGAGCCGGCGCCCACCGGTCGTGCCTTCACCGCACGCCGGTGGGAGTGACAGACGGCACCGCCGGCGAATCGTGCGCCTGCAGCCACCAACCGCGACCGGTAAGCGCGGCGTGAGCACACAAATCGTCCGGCGGTAGGTCAGCAGGCCCGATCGCACCCCGATCGGGCGAATCGTGTTCCGAAAGTGACCGCATACGGCCGGTCCGAGCGTTTTGCGCACGCGATTCGTGCGACGACGATGAATGCCATCTCCGAACAGCGCGAGCCGAGAGCGACCGCCGCAGAACCCCGGCTTGACAGGCGTCAGACGCCGGTGCACTATTGAGCAAATGCTCAATACAATCGCTCAACTGACAAACCCGTCTCGAACGGCACAGGGGGAACCTGTTGGCCAAGCCAGGTAGCGCCGGTCACGTCGGTGTGCGCTCCGGCCCGGAGAGCGCCGTCACGAGGGCGGCCCTCACCGAGGCGGCGATTGCCACGCTGCAGGAGGAAGGCTTCGCAGGGGCGAGCGCGCGAGCGATCGCCCGCACGGCCGGCTCCAACCAGGCCCTGGTCTTCTACCATTTCGGCTCTGTCGTCAACCTGCTGCTGGCTGCCCTCGACGAGACCAGCCGGCGTCGCATGGAGCGGTACAGCGAAGCCGTCGAAGCCGCAGGCGGCATCGAGGAGCTGGTGGAGGTCGCGGCGACCATCTTCCGCCAGGACCTGGACGGCGGCCATCTCTCGGTCCTCGCCGAGATGATCGCCGGCGCCTCCTCCGTCCCGGGCCTCGGAGACGAAGTTGCAACTCGGATCGACCCCTGGATCACCTTCACCGAAGGTGCCATCAGCCGGGTCACCGGGTCCGGCCCCCTCGCAACCCTCCTGCCAGTCAGCGACGTCGCCTACGCCATCGTCGCTCTTTATCTCGGGATCGAAATGCTCGCCCACCTGGACGGGGACCGCTCTCGGGCCGAGTCGCTCTTCTCGACCGCCAAACACGTCGCCGATTTGCTCGCCGGCCTGTTCGCTCCCGCCGGCGCCTCCGCTCCCTCCCGTACCTCCGGCGAGGCGGCTTCGGGCCCGCACGCTCGAACACACTCAAAGGAGCAGCTGGGATGACCTCGACAGACACCAGAAGTAGGGCGGCCGCCACCGAGGCGGACGACCCGGCAGGGACCCGGACGTGCGTGAGCGACACCGGCCTCGACGTCGTCACGGGGGCATTCAGCTACTCCGGCGGAGCGATCGCTCGCGAGCTCGCTGAGCGAGGCAGGCGGATCCGGACGCTCACGGGCCACCCGGAGCGAGCAAGCAGCACGAGCAACACTTCGGAAGGCCCCGGCCACGTCGAGGTCGCCCCGCTGGACTTCCAGGATCCTGTCCGGCTGGCCGCCAGCCTGGAAGGTGCCACGACGCTCTACAACACCTACTGGGTGCGTTTTCCCCATGGCGATGTCACCCACGAGACGGCCGTCGCCAACTCGCGGGCGCTCTTCCACGCTGCCCAGCGGGCAGGCGTCTCCCGCGTGGTACACGTCAGCATCACCCATCCGAGCTCCGAGTCGCAGGACTCGTACTTCTGCGGGAAGGCAGCCGTCGAGCAGTCGCTCGCCGAGACGGAGATGTCCTACGCCATCTTCCGCCCGGCGATCCTGTTCGGCGGCGACGGGGTGCTCATCAACAACATCGCCTGGCTGCTCCGTCATCTACCCGTGTTCGCCATCGCGGGCGACGGCCAGTACCGCGTGCGGCCGATCCACATCGACGATCTCGCCCGCCTCTGTGCCGACGCCGGCACCCCTGCTGCCGACGGCTCTCGCCGGCCCGACCTCCTCGAAGACGCCGTCGGTGGGGAGCGTCCGACCTTCAATGAGCTCGTCGGCTGGGTTGCGGAGGCGACGAAGTCCCGGGCACGCATCGTGCACGTTCCCGCTGCCATCGTGCCGCCCGTATCAGCCGTCCTCGGCAAGGTGCTGCACGACGTCCTCCTCACTCGAGACGAGTTGCACTCGATGATGCAGGGGCGGGCGGACACCGACGGCGAGGCGACAGGTCGCATCCTCGTCTCGAAATGGGTCGCCGAGCACGGCCACGAGCTGGGGCTGCGCTACGCCAACGAGATCGATCGCCACTTCCGCCGACCGGAGCGCCCTCGGTGATGTCCGAACCCACGTGCTCACCAGCGGGAGCAATCGGAGTCGCAAGTCGACGGTCGCCGTCGAGAGCGGTGAGGTGCTCGCTGCCGACGAGATCCCTGCCCAGCACGAGCGCTAACCGCCCGAACCAGCACCCTCCTCGAGATCCTCCGGACCGGGGGCATGGTCGGGCACGACGAAGCGGCTCGGGACTGTGCCCGTTCTCGCCAGCCAGGCGTACTCCCACGGCGACAACTGAGAGAGCGGCACGTCGAGCTGGACACGGCCGAGTCCGCGGGAGGCGTTGGCAGCGGCCGCACGGGCAGCAAGAGACGCCGGGGAAAGGCTCCCGGCCGCGGCGGGCGCCCGGGAGGGGGCGGCATCGCCGTCACTGTTTCCGCTGGGGACGTCGTCCAGCCCGTAAAGCCCCGCTCCGGTGCCGACGAACGACACCGAATCGCCACCACGGGCGTCCGAGCGAAGGGCGACTCGCTGCTCAGAGTGCATCCACTGCAAGAAGATGGGGACGAAAGCGCCGAGGGTGACGACTTCGGTCGCCGCCCAGAGGATCCCTCCGCCGGTCTTGGAGCTCGAAAGGGTGTACATCGAAGCGAGCGGCCTGTGGCTGTTGAGGATGGCCACGCCCAGGAACGCCTCGACGCCGGAGCCGAGAAGGATGTTGAGCATCCTCGCCGGGTAGCTCATCCTCCAGTGGATGATCGGGTCGACTCCCACCATCGGCCACCAGAACAGCGTCGCCCCGAAGAGAAACCCGACGTTGATGAAGTCCATCACCCACATGTGCAACATGGCGAAGTTCAGGATCGGGGTGAGGAAGAAGAGGAACATGACGCCGTAGTAGAGCCCCCATACGACTACGGGGTGGCTGATCGCCGCGAACGGCGTCGACCGCAGCACGTCGAGCCAGCGCGCCTTCATCCGGCGGCTGCTTGTCTGCAACAGCAACGTCGAAGGCGCTCCGAGGGCGAGCAATGGAGGCCCCACGACCATGAGAAGCAGGTGCTGGATGACATGGGCCTCGAAATACGTCCCCGTCATGGCCGCCACGGGGGACTGCAGAGCGAGATCGATCGCCAGCAGGCCCGCCATGAACGAGGCGGTCCGCCAGCCGCTCCAGCGCCGTCCCCGCGCGGCCAGGCGCCAGTCGGCCCGCAGGTACCAGACGGCGACGGCGATCAGCACGACGGCGACGCTCACGGGGAAGGCGCTGAACTCCCATTGGGTGAGGGCGTTGTGCACGGAGAAGCCGACGTGGGCCATTCCAGGCATGCTCCTAGTGTTCTACCGCTCGCCCGAAATCACAACCGCGGCGGCCGGCACGACAGGGCGCTGGACCTCAGCGAAGGCCCACAGTCGCCACTGGGGTCACGATGGCGTCGCAGCCTGCGCCGGAACGTCGACCGCCTGGACTTGGGCCCAGGCACCGGTTCGCAGGAGGGTGTAGACGCCGAGCGTCCAGCCGTGGACGGCCAGCGCCTCAGTCACCCCATCGGCGTCGAGCAGCAGCGTGGCCGTGCCTGCTGGCGGTGTCGGGAGCTCGCTCCATCTCTTGCCAGCGGCAGGCAGCACCTCGGCGGTCAGCGAGCTCGACCGTGACATCAACAGGAAACTCGATCCGTTGGCGCCGTCGCCCGTGGCGACAAGCCGCTCGGAGGGAGGTACGTCGAAGACCGGCGACGACGTCCAGCCCCGCGAGCCGCTCCACGTCAATCGGAACAAGGTGGCGGTTCCGTCGGCGGCCACGGCCTCCGCGAGCGCCACGACCTGAGTGCCCTCCATCGAGAGGCGGAGCACCTGTGTGATGACGGACCGGCCGGCGGCCGAGCGCATGATGGCGGAGGCTCGCTGATGCGAGGTCACGCCCTCCGTCAAGCCTGCCGTCGGGACCGGTGGGCCGACGAGCTTCCAGCTCCCGCCCGAGAGCTCGAAGATGCCGATGTGCGAGGGCGCCTCGCACCTCCCGCCGGCGAGCGGCTGCTCAGCGGGTCCGTAGGCGACCGCCGTGAGCGCCGTGAGCTCACAGGACCGTCCAGCCACTTCGGCGAGGGTTGAGCGGAAGGAGATGTCCCTCGCCCCGCCCGAGGCATCATCATCGCTGGCGACGATGGTCGAGCCGGCGGCGCCGAGGAGCGCCAGCAGCCGCCCGCCCGGGGCCGCCGCCATGGAGTCGGGCACCGGGGTGAGCGGGCCAGGCAGGATCCCCGCCGTCCAGTGGGCACCCTCGCTCGACGTCGTCGCCACGGGTGAGAAGTCGAGCAGGCCAGTCGACTCCACCCCCACGACGCCTCCGGCCGCCACCAAGGAACCCGCCAGCCCGCCGTTGTCAGCCACTCCCTCCGGCGTCACGAGGATCCACGAGGGACGCGCCCCAGCCAGCACGAATAGCTGCCAGAAGGTGTCGGAAGGGACTCCGAGATCGCCCATGGGCACGATCGCCCAGCCGGTGGCAGCCGACAGCTCCGTAGGGCCCAGGCTGCCGGGTGTCGCCACAGCGGTCGCCAACGGGATGTGGAGGGCGGCCGACTGAGCGGCTGTCGGGCGGCCCGACCCGGAGCCGGCGCCGCAGCCGCACAGGAGGAGGCCGGTGAGGCCGAGAGGCGCCACCCGCCTCACAACGACCGAGAAGCGCCTCACGGGGTTGTCAACATGTGCTCGATCGTTCCCGCGAGCACGTTGGCGAAGGACGCCTCGCTGGCCGAGCTCGCTGGCCCGGGAGCGGCGTTGAACCGGTACCGTTCCGTCCCCTTGCCGTCGATGACGAAGACCCGGTAGCTGTTGGCGACCGTGGAACCCGCCAGTCCGACGCGGGTCTCGATGCCGTACGACTTCCAGACCGCCGTGAGGTGGCGAACCGGTCCGCTCAAGAACAGCCAGTTGCCCATGCCGGCGATGCCTTCGTCGGCGTCGAAAGCTTGAGTCGCCGCCGGCAAGCGATACAACGGGTTCGTCACCACAGCCACGAACTCGACGAGCCTGTTGTCGGCGGCCAGCAGCAGTGAGCACTTGCGGAGCTCATGGGCGAGGACGGGGCTTCCCAGCGTGCCCACTGGGTCAAGGAACGTGAGCACGACGACCTTGCCTCGCAGCCCTGAGAGGCCGACCAGCTGGCCGGCCTGGTCGCGGAGCACGAAGACGGGTGCGGCCACGTCGAGGCGGCTGGGCGAGCCATCCACGGCCTGGTAGACGATCGGGTCCGCTTGGCTGTTGAGGGAGGCGGCCGCCATCGGAGCGGCGCCGAGGAGCACGACCACAACCGCTCCCAGAGCGGCAAGCACGCGGAAGGCGTACACCGGACGGGCACGCACCCGTTCCCGCCACGTCGGCGGCGGTCCGGGCGGAAGAGGATCCGAGACCCACCCGAGATCAGGTTCGAGGTTGGCCGGCAGTTCGAGCTCGGGAGAGAGCACCTCGGGCACCACAGAGGTTCGCGTGAGGGCCACGTATCCGGCGACGATCACGAGCAGCATCGGGATCATGCTGTTCGTGTCGGTGCCGGTCCCCCCGAAGAAGCCCAAGTCCTGCACCAGCACCCAGTCGGCCAAGCACACCACTACCGACACGACGACCGCCGACCGCACGACGAGGGCCCGGCTCGACAGGAACGCCAACCCGATCCCGGCCAGCACGACGACCACGAACAGATTGACGGCGAAGCCATGATCCGCCGCGAAGGAGCCGAAGTTGCTCATCCACGAAGCGACATCGTGCGGCTGCGGGGTTGCCGCCATGGTGTTCACCATGCTCGTGAGCGTGCCGGCGCTGCCGGTGCTGGTGGGTTTCCCTTGCCAGAACCCTCGGCCCGGCCAGGCCTGCAGCCCGGCCATGAGAATGAAGAAGACCGCCATGGTCCGCAGGATCAGCCGCCCCAGCTGACCGGTCCCCCAGCGGCGCTCGTCGCAGACGATGAGCGCTCCGGCGAAGCAGTAGAACAGCACCGCCCCGGGTGCGCCGAACATCCAGCTGACACCGGGGGCGAAGAGGCCGCCGAGCACCTCGCCGAATACCCAAACGACAAGCCCCCACAGCACGCTGGTGGCGCCAGCGGCCCTCGACCAGAATCCCCGGGGTGCCACGAGCAGCCACAGGCCGATTCCGAGCTGGATCCAGACGGCCGCAGTGCTGGCGACGATCGGGTGATCACTCCAGATGGTCGCCCCGAAGTTGACGATGTGCTGCACCCAATGGGCCGAGGCGGCCGCAGTTGGGGCGATCACCTTGGACGTCATCCCGAGCGGCATGGAGGTCTGGCCTTGGAGCAACCCGTCGAAGACCCAGAGCAACCCGAATCCGATCCGGAGGAAGCGACGACCGCTCGGCTCGGGGTCCGCCAAGGCCTCCTGCCTGCTGCGTGAGGCGGCAAGCCCGCTGAGGCCGGCGTCTCCGCCGACCACGGCGCCACCGATCACCCCGGAGCGGGCAGCGCTCACGGCGGCGGCGTTGCGAAGCTGGACGGATCGCAGGACGCTCCAGGCGATCGCCAGGAAGACGAGGACGACGACGACGACGAGCGCCTGACGCAAGAGGGCAGCCTGGAAGGCAGACACGATGACGGAATTGCCCGGTGCTAGGCCGCTGCTCATCCCCGGCAATCTGAATCGACTCCTCAAATCTGTCCAACTGCCCGCCGCGGTGGCTGAACGCTGCGATACCGCCGAGCACGCCGGTCTCCCCTGCCGCCGCCGGTCGCGAGTCCGCCACTACTGACCCACACGGTACCGGAACTTCGCCCCAATGGTCGTCCACCGCACGCGGGCCACCCCGCGTGACCTCCACCAATAGGGCGAGGCGATGGATCCCACGACCGTCGCCAAAATGCGCAAGGCTGTGCTCGTGGCAACGGCACCAGTACCGACGGAGGAAAACGACGGCCCGGCACGACCCGGCCCTCTGCCACACACGGTGCCGGCCGCCACGCCGGGAACCGCCATCCGCAAGCGCTACCGGCCTCGGATCGACTACGAGCTGATCTCCTGCGGCCTGCACGGCCATGTCCTCGTGGGATTGGACGTCGCCGAGGTCCGGCCGTCCGACGCAGACATCCTCCGCCAGTACGGCGGGCTCCGCTGGCACCGGTGCCTGCGCTGCGACGCCTGGATCGTGCAGGACCTCCCCGCCAACCCGACGAGCCAGTACCTGCCCGAAGCCGTCGACCTCGACATTCCCACGAGGGGACGCCGGCTGCGGGACCGATACGTCCTCCGGTTGATCGTGCTCGAACGGATACTGCACGCTCTCGTCTTCGCAGCTCTAGCGGCTGCCATCCTGGCCTTCGCCGCCAACGCCGGCCGCCTGCAGCACGCCTGGAAGAGGATCCTCAACGCCCTCCAGCCCTATTCCGGCTCGTGGATCGTGAAGGACGTGAACAAGCTCTTCGCCCTCCCCCACTGGAAGCTCTACCTCGTGGGTGTGGCGGCTTCTGCCTACGTGGCCGTGCTCCTCATCGAGTGCGTCGGCCTCTGGAACGCCCGGCGCTGGGCGGAGTACCTGACCTTCGTCGAACTGGCGTGCTTCGTGCCCTTCGAGCTGTACGAGCTCGCCAACTCCGTTACTCCCCTCAAGGTCGGCACGCTCGCCCTGAACCTCGTCATCCTGCTGTACCTCCTCCTCGTTCATCGCCTGCTCGGCGTGCGCGGAGGCCTGAAGGCGGCCAAGGCCGCCTACGGCGATGAGGGATGAGGCCGAGAGTCAGGTGACGAGCCTGCGTATCGAGTAGCGCTCCGCCTCGTACTGGTGGGACGACACGACCTCTGCCAGTGCCTCCACGGCATCGAACACGTCGGTGAAACGGAGGTACAAGGGGGCAAAGCCGAAGCGGCAGAGATCCGGGGCCCGGAAGTCGCCCACGACGCCACGGGCGATGAGCGCCTGCACGATGCGATAGCCCTGCGCGTGCCGGAACGACACCTGCGAGCCGCGCTCGGCTCGGTTGCGGGGGGAGGCGAGCTCGAGCTCGTCTCCGAGGCGTTCGAGGACGGCTTCGATGAACAGCTCGGTCAGGGCCTCGGATTTCGCCCGCACCGCTTCCATCGTCACGCCCTCCCAGACGTCCAGAGCGACGTCGAGCGCCGAGATCCCGAGGACGCAGGGCGAGGATGAGAGGAAGCGCCCGACACCCGGTGCGGGCCGGTACGTCGTCGTGAAGTCGAAGGGTGCTTCGTGGCCGAGCCAGCCCGGGAGCGGGTTCTCGACGACGTCCTGCAGCTCGCGGCGGACGTAGACAAAGGCCGGAGCGCCTGGCCCGCCGTTCAGGTACTTGTAACAGCAGCCCACGGCGAGATCGACGCCGTCGCGCTCGCACTCGACGACGACGGCGCCGACGGAGTGGCACAGGTCCCAGACAATGAGGGCGCCAGCCTCATGAGCTGCCTTCGTGAGCGAAGCGATGTCGAACATGGCTCCGGTACGAAAGTCGACCTGGGTGAGCATCAACACGGCGACGGTCTCGTCCAAGGACTCCGCCACGGTGTCGGCCTCGGCGTAACGGACCTCCACCTCGCCAAGCAGGCGGGCGATCCCTTCGGCGGCGTAGAGGTCCGTGGGGAAGTTCTCGGCCGTCGTAAGGATCACGTTGCGGCCGGGACGCGCCCACAAGGCGGCGCCGAGGAGCTTGACGAGGGCGATCGTCGTCGTGTCCACGACGACGACCTCGCCCTCGCCCGCACCGATGAGTCGGGCGATCTTGTCGCCCACGCGAACCGGCGCCGACATCCAGCTGTCCCAGCTGCCGACGAGAGCCGTCCCCCACTCGAGCTCGATGACTTCGGCCAGGCGCGCCGGCACGTCTTTCGGGAGCACGCCGAGCGAATTGCCATCGAGGTAGACGAGACCGTCCGGCAGGTGGAACCGGCCGCGCACCGCTCGCAGCGGATCCGTCCGGTCGAGGCGCTCACAGCGCTCTCGTGTCCAGGAGTGGCTCACAGCACGGCAGGCGCCAGCGGATCCCACAACCCGACGAACCCGTCCGGGCACATCGTCCCGAGGACGCCGAGGTGTTGAGAGAGCGGCTCATCGATGTGGAGAGACGTCGTGTCGTCCGCTGCGACCATCGCCGCGGAGGTTACTCCCGGCGGTCGCAGCCACCCCGCCGGCCGTGCCAGCATGAGCCGCGGCAGCATTGAACGGCTGGACAACCTCTCGGCTCGGGAGGCGGGTCTGACCAACAGCAGGCAGGAGGCAAGCATGCCGGTCGCCGTCCCCGAACGGGCGCAAGTCGTGATCATCGGCGGCGGCATCATCGGCCTCTCCACCGCCTACCACCTCACCAAGCTGGGCTGGAGCGACGTCGTCGTCATCGAACGCCATCAGCTGACCTCCGGGACGACCTGGCATGCCGCCGGCCTGATCACGTCTGCCGGCATGACGGACGAGGCTTCCCTGACCATGAGCATCTACTCTCGGGAGCTGTACGCCCGTCTCGAGTCCGAGACGGGCCTGTCCACTGGCTTTCGCCGTTGTGGCCACCTGCATGTCGCCACAACGCCGACGCGGGTCGAGGCGATGCAGCGCGAGGCGGCCTACGCCAAGCGCTTCGGCCAGGAGTCGCACGAAATCGGCCCGGCAGAGATCGCCGAGCTGTGGCCGATGGCCGATACGTCCGATCTGTTGAGGGGCTTCTATGTGCCGATCGAAGGACGGGCGAACCCGCACGACGTGGCCATGTCGCTCGCCAAGGGAGCGCGTCAGGGCGGGGCGAGGATCATCGAGGGACTGCCGGTGACCGGAGTCACGACGGCGGGCGACCGCGTGACGGGGGTCCTCACCGAACAGGGTGCCATCGAGGCCGATGCCGTCGTGCTCGCCGCCGGCATATGGAGCCGCCAGTTCGGCGACACCATCGGAGTTCGTGTTCCTCTGCAGGCGGCCGAGCACTACTACCTGATCACCGAGCCCTTCGAAGGGGTGCATGCCGACCTTCCCGTGCTGGAGGACCCGGCCACCTACGGCTACTTTCGAGAGGAGACGGGCGGCCTGCTCGTGGGGCTGTTCGAGCCGCAGGCGGCCGCCTGGATGGCCGAAGGCATCCCGGAGGATTTCGCCTTCGGCGAGATCGAGCCGGATTGGGAGCGCATCGGCCCCTTTGTCGATCTGGCGATGTCCCGCGTGCCTGCGCTCCGCGACGTCGGCGTGCGAAAGTTCTTCTGCGGACCAGAGTCGTTCACCTCCGACGTGCACCCGCTGCTGGGCGAA
>Ga0187883_10000210_pt1 | contig 39904 bp, 34 predicted proteins | sample June2016WEW_20_1_2_FD_132966 | JGI IMG/M metagenome (GOLD analysis project Ga0187883, IMG submission 132966) | Peatland microbial communities from SPRUCE experiment site at the Marcell Experimental Forest, Minnesota, USA - June2016WEW_20_10 | ecosystem: Environmental > Terrestrial > Soil >...
GAATGCTTCCACCCAGGGCAGGAAGGCGCCCACGGTGATGGTGGCACCAGCGGCCACTGCGCCCAGCCCGACCGCGGTGCGCCAGCTACGCAGCGGCGTCGTTCGCGCGGGCTGGGATCCCGCTGTGGATGCCAGGCTCGTCATGGCGGGTGCTTCCCCCATCGGGTCCCCTTCGGCGGCAATGCAGCGATAGCAGGGCGGATGCTTGCCCGCGGCCCCGGTCACGGCCCTAGCCGGGCCGTGACCGGGAGCGCGTGCTAGCGGAGGACGGCGAAGTACAGGAACAGGTTGGTGGGGATGTTCCCGGTGACGTTTCTGCTGTCGTGGCGCTGCAGGTACTGCAGCTCCCGGTCGCTCTTCGCCCGGACGATCTTGTACCAGGCCCCGGGACTCTTGACCCCGACGACATCCACATTCCACCACTCGCTCTGGTGGCTGTTGTTCGTGGCGACAATGTGACTGTGCGGGGGAAGCGCCAGGTTCTGGGTGCCGCTGCCCAGCACAGCGGACAGGTCGATGGTGTGCGGGTGATCGATGCAGCGTCCGGCGACCGGGCACTGCAGGGTGGAGGCGCGCGGGGTGAAACCAAGCGGCACGATCACGTAGAGCGGGTCGAAAGTGGCCGCCGGCGTCTGCGTGTAGTTGGTTCCTGCCTCGCATTTCGAGCTTGCCCTACTGGCCGGAGGTCCTTGGCAGGAGAAGTTCCGCGTGTAGTAGAAGCGCACGGTGCGGCCCGCGAACCAGCCCTTGGTAAAGCCCACATGACGATGCGAGCCGCTGGCTGCGGTCAGCTGCGCCATGCCGGCCATGTTCGTCGTGGCCGAGCCGGATGAAGCGAGTGCCGTCCCAGACGCGACGGCGAGCACCACGGCGAGCACGCCGAGCATGGCGACGCCGGCCGCGCGGGTCCCCGGCAGGCGGCGGCGTTTCGCTTGGATCATCGATTTCCCTCCCGTAATTTCCGGACGCGCCGATAGCGCGCCTATTGCAAGTGGTTTCGAAGCCGTCCGCGGAACGGATGGGCGACGTAACTGTTCGTGACTTTAGCGTTACGATCTGCTGCAGTACCACTATCGGTGCTGGTCATCTCGTCGAGGTCGTCACGCAGCCGATGAGATCAGGAATGAGGACTCGCTGGCCGATCTCGGCCAGCGCGTACGGCAACACGCAGGCCCCGGCTGACTCGGGCACCGGCTTCCCGGCATCCCGGGGCGCAGCAATGTGCGCTCGCTTGCTTCAGGATGCTCGACTCAGCCTTCGGCTTCAAGGTGGCGCTCGGTCTGCCTGTTACGGTGGCCAGCGCAGGCTTCACCGGATGCGTGCCAGTGCGACTCAGGTGGCGGCACCGCGGCGGCCTGGTTACTTGTAGCGCTTGCCGTGCAGGATCGTGACCAGGCTGAGGATCTTCTTCATATCCTGGTCGGTCCGCGAGAACGAGGTCATGTTGACCATCGGCTTCATCCGCTGCCTGGTGATCGCCTTCGGCCTGGCGAACTCGCGCAGCCCATCCGCACCGTGAATCCGGCCGAAGCCCGAGTCACCAGAGCCGCCGAACGGCAGGGCGGGCACGCCTGCGAACGCGACCACCGAGTTGATCGCGGTCATCCCGCTGTGCAGTGCCCTGGCGGCCGCCATGGCCGCCTTCTTGTTGCCGGAGAAGATGGTGCCGCCGAGCCCGTAACGGCTGTCGTTCGCCAGCCGGACGCCTTCATCGAGATCGGCCACCTTGGCGACGGTGACCGTGGGCCCGAACGTCTCGTCGGTTACCGCGTGGCTCTCTTCGGGCACGTCGGTGAGGACGACCGGGCCGATGAACGGCCTGCGGACGCTGGCGATGCCGCCGACTACCGACCTGCCGCCCCTGGCCAGCGCGTCGGCGATATGCCTCTCGACCACATCGACCTGGCTCGGCATGGTCATCGGCCCGTAGTCAGCCTCTCGATCTTCGCCCGGACGGAGCTGCGAGACCCGTTCGGAAAGCTTCTCAAGGAACGTGTGATAGACGTCTGCAGCCACGTAGACGCGCTCGACGCCGATGCAGGTCTGGCCGGCGTTGGAGAGCGCGCCCCACGCTGCGGCATCGGCCGCGGCGTCCAGATCGGCGTCGGCGCCAACGATGAACGCGTCCTTACCGCCGCATTCGGCGACCATGGGCGTGAGGTTCTGTGCACAGGCCGCCATCACCTTCCTGGCGGTGGCCGCGGAGCCGGTGAAGGCGATCTTGTTAACACCGCTGCGGGCCAGGAAATCGCCGGTTCGCCCGGAACCCGTCACCAGCTGCAGGACCGGCTGCTCGGGCACCACCTCGGCAAACGAGCTCGCCAGCCAGTCGCCGACCGCCGGGGTGAACTCACTCGGCTTGAACACCACCGCGTTTCCGGCCGCCAGCGCGTACGCGAGCGATCCCACCGGGGTAAACACCGGATAATTCCACGGCCCGATGACGCCGACCACCCCGAGCGGCTGGTACTCGAGCGTGGACGCCTGGTTGATCGCGACGAGGCCGCTGCGCACCCGGCGCGGGCCGAGGACCTTGCGTGCGTGCCGCGCGGCCCAGTCGATGTGCACGATCGCGAGCAGGATCTCCAGCTGGGCGTCAGCCAGCGGCTTGCCTGTCTCGGTGTGCACCAGCTCGGCGAGGCGGCCGATATACCTGGTGAGGTGCGACTTCCAGGCCATCAGCCTGACCTGCCGGTCCTTCCAGGACAGCCCTGCCCACCAGGACGCCGCCTGGCGGGCACGTGCCACCGCCTGGCCCACCTCGGCCGCGCCGAAGACCGGGAAGCTGGCGATGACCTCGGATGTCGCCGGGTTCAGCGTGTCGAAGGTCTCCGTAGGCGTTGCATGCCCAAGGGTCCACGTCGCTACCATCGCTCTACACCCGCCATCCTGTGCAGTGCCAAATGCGAGCGCTCGGCATGCTGCCGTCGCGTGCCAAGAAATCACCCGCTACTAGGTCAAGATACCGTTGAATTCTTACCCAGCTCCGCCCGCCAGCACCGGAGGGCAATCATGGCCGACGATCCCCGCGTGAGATCGCCCAGCGCCAGCGCATGGGCCGGGCCTGGCGTTCCCGGGCGCGCCGGCGCGGCCGGGCCTGGCGTTCCCGGGCTCGCCGACGCGGACCAGGGCTGGCTCCGCGAGGCGATCGAGCTATCGACGCACTGCCCGCCGTCGCGTTCCGCGTTCTCTGTCGGGGCAGTGCTGGTCAGCGCGGCCGGCCGGGTCGTCGCGACCGGTTACTCGAGGGAACGGGACCCGGCCGACCACGCCGAAGAGGTCGCGCTAGCCAAGGCCGGCGCGGCGGATCAGCTGGCGGGGGCGGATCAGCTGGCGGGGGCGGATCAGCTGGCGGGGGCGGATCAGCTGACCGCGGCGGCTCAGCTCGCTGGCGTGACGGACCTGCTTGCCGGCGCGACGCTGTACAGCTCGCTGGAGCCGTGCCTGCGCCGCGCCTCCAGGCCGCGCCCGTGCGCCGAGCTGATCGTCGCGGCGGGCATCAGGCGGGTCGTGGTGGCATGGCTGGAGCCGCCGCTGTTTGTTCCCGGGGGCGGTGCAGCGTGGCTCCGCGGCGCCGGAGTGACCGTCGTCGAGTTCCCCGAACTAGCCGAGAAGGCCCGCGCCGTCAACGCGCGCCTGCTGGCTGAGTGATCCGGGTACAGCGGGCGACAAACCCGGGCGTCAGAGGCTGTACGCGGCCGGATGCTTGGGCTGGTACAGCATCATTTCGCCCGCACCTGGAATCCTCAGCATCACAGTGAGCCCGAATCCCCGGTCGATCACGCCCCCGGCGAACTCCGTGCCCTTGGCCGCTAGCTCGGCGATGGTTTCCTCGATGTTGTCGCACATCAGGCTGATCTCATGGTGCTGGCCGGTCGACCAGCTTTCGCCGCCGATGTCGTCCGATGTCGGGTGTACGCCCAGCTCAGAAGGGCCGGTCTTGAAGATGAGCCAGCCCTCGTGGGCGTCGACATGGGCCCAGCCGATGACATCACGGAAGAATGCCCGCGCTGCTTCGGCATCGTCGGCGTAGACGAGGGTGTGGACGGCGTTAATCATGCCAGGACCTTAAGGGCCGCCGCCGCGCCAGGCAACCGTAGTAGCGGTAGCGCGAGAAAACAGTCGCGTTTGGGTCTCCTACTCGGAGGCCCCACGCTTATACCGGATTTGGTGGGGATATAACGGACATTTAACCCCGACTAGCCCACTCAATCCGGTATAAGTATCGTCCTCGGCCATCGCGGATGGGAGCAGCGGGTGGCGAGTGACGGCTGATTGGTCGCGGGACACGGCTGATTGGTCGCGGGGCACGGCTGGCTGAGGGGTCGCAGGGGACGGCTGCCCGGTCGCGGTACAGGTGACAGGGTCGCAGGCGACGGCTGCCGCGGGTGCAGGTGACGGGGTCGCAGGGGACGGCTGCCCGGCCGCGGGTACGAGGGCCCGGCGCCTATTGCGCAGCTCGCTTGAGCTTGGTCAGCGCCCCGGTGAATGCGGTCGCAGCATCGCCAAGAGCGGCGAAGAAGGCCTTGTCGCACGCCTCGACGGCGACAATCCCCCGATTGGCTAGGCCCCGGCCAGCGCTGGTCACCGCTAGCGCGCGGGCGCGCCCGTCGCTAGGGTGCGGAAGCCTTTCGATGAGGCCGCGCTGTTGGAGCGCCCGCAGCACCTGCGAGGTCATCATCGGATCCGTAGCGGCATGGTCGGCCAGCTGCCGCTGGGTGACCGGACCGTCGGCAGCTAGCCAGGTCAGCGACGCGAGCAGGACGAACTGAACGTGTGTTAGGCCGTACGGCTTGAGTGCCGCGCGCTGGGCAGCCTGCCAGCGGTTGGTCACCTGCCAGAGCAGCAGGCCGGTGCTGTCGTCGGTACTCGTGAAGGCCGTGGCCAGCCGGGAGCCTTGCGCCGCCTCCTGGCCGACGCTCACGCCGGGCTCGCTCACGCCGGGCTCGCTCACGCCGGGCTCGCTCCTGACGGGCTCGCATTCGGAACATCGGGGCGCGGGCCTGGCGTAGCCGCTTCCGCGGCGGCAACCAGCAGGTCCAGGTCTTGCTGCAGGCTGGCCTTCAGGCCCTTGCCAAGCACGAGATTCCAGAACCAGCCGAGGGGCCCGCTCATGGTCACCGCGACCTCGACCCGGGTATTGCCCTCGGGACCTTCCCCGACGAGATGCCGGAACGTCAGCCGGGCACCCGCCAGGAGCGAGACATCGACGAACTCGCGGCCCGGGACCAGCGAGTCGATGACGAACTTCACCTTAGGGCCGCCCTTGGGCTTGAGCACGCCAGTGGACCCGGTCGCGAACGGGCCGTCCAAGCGGACCCACTCGGTGTCGGAGTTCCACTCCGGCCAGGTGGCGACGTCCGCCCAGCGGGCGAAGAAGGCTGACGGCGGTGCGCTTGATGAGGACTCTGCCTGCACGATAGCGATCATGTAATTAGTATGCGCGCATACTAACTTGGCGTCAAGCTCAGGCGTCAAGTTCAGATCCCGAGCCAGTCCGCGCACAGGAGTGCGGCGCGGCGGCGCGCGCGGGAGACCGGGCGGTGGCCCGGCCGTACGATGCCCGCCGGCGGTCAGCCCTGCGAGCACCCGGGCCTAGCCGGCCAGGGCCCAGAACCCGCAGTGATGCTCGGCGGCGAAACCGGTCTCGACCTGCGGCCGCGGCGGCACCAGCGACAGCATCAGCTGGCCGGTGCCATCGAACTGCGGCCAGCGGGGCCCGGCGGATGAGGCAGGCGATCCCCGTCGGGCGAAGTCCGTCCAGTACCGTTTCATGGCCGCCGCCAGCCGCTGTTGCGGCGGTGAGAGCGCGGCGGGGAACGCCTCAGGCATGCTGAACAGGTACTGGAGCTCGGACGCGTGCGCAGCGCCGTACGGGAAGCCGGTGACCGGCGGCAGGAAGGGCTCTGGCGCGTTCTCGTCGTTGAACTCATACGCGTACGTCGGCACGTAGGCCGACAGGGACTGATCGACGGTGAGCGCCGGGCAGGCGAAGATGGCGTCGGTGCCGACCGCGCCGAGTGCCACGGCGGGGCTCGGGTAGGCGGTCAGCGGATATTCCGCCGCGACGACCCCAGCGATCGCGTCCGGTATGCCGAGCGTTGACGCGATCATGCTCTGGTAATTGGCCGCCGTGACCGGCGTGCCCTCCAGCTCGGTTTCTCCGACAAACAGCCGCCACTCATCGTGATTGCTGCCGTTGATCACCGGGACGCGGTTGAACTGCCCGCTGGCGAAGGCCGTCTTCAGTGACTGAGTGAGCACCCTGCCGTCGATGTCCGGCTGGTAGCCGCTGGGGTTCTCGTTGTCCAGGATCGCCGAGACCGGCAGGCTGCGCAGGCACGTCGCGGTCTGGCTGGCGCAGCCCGCCTTGGCGGCGAACGCTTCGCCCGCGGCCTCGGCGGTCGCGAGCGGCGCCTGGGTCAGGTCGTAGGCGCCGCTCTCCACGATGGCCTTGGAGAACAGGCCGCGTCCACCGGGGGAGGCCAGCTGCGACAGCACGCTGAGGCCGCCGGCGGACTCGCCGAAGATGGTCACGTTACCCGGGTCGCCGCCGAATCCGCGGATGTTGGCCTGCACCCAGCGCAGCGCGGCTTGCTGGTCCATCAGCCCGTAGTTGCCGGACGGCCCGCCGGGGCGGTCGGCGAGCGCCGGGTGCGCGAGGAAGCCGAGCGCGCCGAGCCGGTAGTTGATAGTCACGACGATCACGCCGCGGCGCACCAGGCCGGCCGGGTTGTAGTCGTCGCCCTCGCCGGTGATCAGCGCGCCGCCGTGGATCCACACCATCACAGGGAGGCGGGACGCGCCCCGGCGGCTGGCGGCCGACGGGGTGAAGACGTTCAGGTACAGGCAGTCCTCGGAGGTGCTGGCCACGCCGAACGGCGACGCGGGCTGCGCGCAGTGCGGGGCGAACTGCGTGGCATCGCGCACCCCGGGCCAGGGGGCGGGCGGCTGCGGCGGACGCCAGCGCAGGCGGCCCACCGGCGGAGCGGCGTAGGGGATGCCGAGGAACTCGTCGGTGGTCCCGGCGGCCATGCCACGGACCGTCCCGTCCGCTGTCGCGGCCACCAGGCCCGCGCCCAGACCGGGGTGCGCGACCTGTGCTGCACTCGCGCCTGCCGCGGGCGCGCTGGCGATCAGGGCGCCCGCGATGATTCCGCCTCCGATCCGCGCACCCGCCCGCCGGCCGGTCCCTGTTCCTAACATCGGTTTCTCCGTCCCTGGCGGTACGCCAGTCTGCTCGGCCAGGCCCCGTTCGCGGTTTTCTCCAACCCTCGCAGTCATCAATGGCAGAGAAAAGGGAAAAATTGAACGAAATTCGGTTCGTGATACCCGGCGAGCAGGCCGGTGCGGTGCGGCTGGGCGGCGAGCACTGACGCACGCTCGATCGGCTGGCCTGCTGCGCCTATCGGTGGCGAACTATTGTCATGCTATGAGCCGACTCCCTTACCTGCGTCGCGACGACCTCGACCCCGACCGCCAGGCGGTCTGGGACAGCGTCATCGGCTCGCGAGGTGACCAGCTGGTCAACGAGCAGGGCGGGCTGGTCGGCCCGTTCAATGCCTTCGTGCAGGCGCCCGACGTCGGCAGGCACCTGACCGCACTGGGCCGGGTGCTGCGATTCGAGACGTCGATCGAGCGCCGGCTCAGCGAAGTGGCGATCATCACCGTCGGTGCCGCCTGGAAGGCCGAGTTCGAATGGTGGGCACACGCCCGGATGGCCCGCGAGCATGGCGTGCCCGACGCGGTGGTCGACGCCATCGGCCGCGGCGATGACCCGCCGTTCGAGGCCAGCGACGAGCGGACGGTTTACGCGGTGGCCCGCCAGCTCACCAGGACCGGCCGGGTCGAGGAGGAAACCTACGGCGCCGCCCAGCGCCTCCTCGGCGACGCCGGCGTCGTCGAGCTTGTCTCGCTCTGCGGCTACTACACCCTCATCTCGTTCCTGCTGAATGCCTTCGCGGTGCCGCTTCCGCAGGGCGCTACGCCGAACTGGCCAAGCCCGTCGGCTCAGTTGTGACCGGCGCGGACCCTCCCGGCGTGGCCGACATGCTCGAGTTAGGGGAGCCTTCGTGACCGAACCGGCTGATTCCTACCTTCCTGCCGAAGCGACGGGCTCGGCGCCCGGCCGGGGCCGCCTCGCCGGCCGACGGGTGCTGGTGGTCGGGGCGGGGACGCGGCCGTCACCCGAGCCGGACCCGCCGGTGGGCAACGGCCGGGCCATCGCGATCCTCGCGGCCAGGGAGGGCGCATCGGTGGTCTGCGCCGACCGGGACCAGGCCGCCGCCGAGGTCACCGCCGAAATGGTGCGGGCGGAGGGTGCCAGAGCCGAGCACGTCAGGGCCGATAACCCCAGGGCCGATAACCCCAGGGCCGGTAACTTCAGGGCCGGTAACCCCAGGGCCGAGCACGTCAGGGCCGATAACGCCAGGGCCGATAACCCCAGGGCCGGTAACTTCAGGGCCGATGCCGAGCGGGTCAGGGCCGAGGTCGTGGTGGCCGACGTGGCTGACTCCTGGTCGTGTGCCACGGTGGTCGAAGACTCCATCGCGGCTCTCGGCGGCCTGGACGGGCTGGTCCTCAACGTTGGCGTAGCCTTCGGCCGCGGGATGGCCGGCACGACGGCAGAGCAGTGGGACGCCACCTTCGCAGTGAACACCCGGGCGCATTTTCTGGTGTCGGCTGCCGCTCTGCCGGTCCTAGCGCCCGGCGCGGCGATCGTCTTCATCAGCTCCGCTGCCAGCCTGCGGGCCGCGACCGGAGTGCCGGCCTACGACTCCTCCAAGGCCGCCCTGCTCGGCATCTGCCGGCAGGTCGCCCGGGAGGGGATGACCCGCCACATCCGGGCCAACCTGGTGGTGCCGAGCCTGGTCGACACTCCGCTCGGGCGCGAGGCCTCCCGGCTTAATCCTGCGCGTACCGCGCACCGCCTGCCGTTCGGGCGCCAGGCGACCGCCTGGGAGGTGGCCTACGCGACCGTGTGGCTGCTCTCGAGCGAGGCAAGCTATGTCAACGCTCACCCGCTGGTCCTGGACGGCGGCGCGGCCAGCTTCGCCTGACCGCCCTGCCTGACCGCCGGGCCGAAGCGTCGCCCGATGATGATCCGCGACCCTGCACGAGCGTCCGACCTGGCGCCTAGCCCATCGGGTAGCGGCGCAGGCCCACGGCGTAATCACAGCCGGCCGCCAGTCCGACGAAGCCCGCCATGTTCCGCAGGAACTCGTCTGGATCGAAATCGCGGCCAAGGCCATCGATGTAGGCCCGGTGCTCCCGCAGCGAGGCGATCCCCGCCTCAATGGTGGCGGTGACGTCCACGAAGTGCGTCGGGTTGCCTGTCGCCGCCACATAGGCGTCGCGGATGCCGGTGCATCGCGGACCTGCCTCCGGGAACACCCATTCGTTGGCGGCGTCCCGGCAGGCATCGAGCACGGCTAGCCCGACCGCGCGATGGTCGGCATGGTTGACCGGGCCTTCGTCGCCCCAGGTGAGGTCGAAGCTCATGGTGATGACCACCTCGGGCTGCAGCCTGCGGAACGCGGCTGCGAGGTCACGCCGCAGCGGCACACCGTACTCCACCAGGCCGTCGGGATGACCGAGGAACTCGACTTCGCTGACGCCGACGATGGCGGCGCTGCGCCGTTCTTCGTCTTGCCGCACCGGCGCGACCTGATCGGGGCGCATTCCAGCGATGCCGGCCTCGCCCCTCGTCACGAGCAGGTAGGAGATCTTCTTGCCCTGGCTCGTCCAGCGGGCGACGGCAGCCGCTGCACCGTATTCAAGATCATCGGGATGAGCGACAACGGCGACGCCGCTGTCCCAGTCTTCCGGCATTGGCTGCATCGCCAAGCCCTCCTCCCACTCGGTTCGTGCGCCACTCTCTCTTTCGGGATCACAGAGTCAACTCCATCCACTAACATAAACCGGCCCCCTCGGGCATACCGGGCAGCAGCTACCAGCGGCGCCCGGGGGAAGGAAGAAACCAGTGGCCCTTCGCCTCACTGTGCTGGGAACCGGGTATCTGGGCACCACCCAGGCTGCGTGCATGGCCGAACTCGGCTTTGACGTGCTGGGCCTGGATACCGACGCAACGCGGATCGGCGCGCTCGCCGCGGGCAGGCTTCCGTTCTACGAACCTGACCTTGAACCGCTACTCGACCGGGGCCTGCGATCGGGGCGGCTCCGCTTCACTACGTCGTTCCGGGAGGCCGCGGACTTCGGGGATGTGCACTTCTGCTGCGTGGGCACGCCACAGCGCGCGGACTCGAGCGGAGCTGACCTTTCGCAACTGCTCGGCTGCATCGATGCGCTGGCACCGCTGCTGGAGCGGCCGTGCCTGATCGTCGGGAAGTCGACTACGCCGGCAGGCACCGCCGCGAGCCTTGCCGAACGAGTGGAGCGTCTCGCGCCCGTGGGAGCAGGCGCAGAACTCGCCTGGAGCCCGGAGTTCCTGCGCGAGGGACACGCGGTGACCGACACGCTTCGGCCGGAGCGCATCGTGGTGGGGGTCCGTTCGGCGAGCGCCGAGGCGATCCTGCGCGAAATGTATGCGGAGCCGCTGGCGGCGGGCGTCCCCATTGTCGTCACCGACTTCGCCACCGCAGAGCTTGTCAAGGTCGCCGCGAACGCCTTTCTCGCTACCAAGATCTCCTTCATCAACGCCATGGCCGAGGTCTGCGACGCAGCGGATGGGGATGTCGCCAAGCTGGCCGAGGCACTTGCCTACGATCATCGGATTGGCGGCGCCGGCCTGCGCCCCGGCCTCGGCTTCGGTGGCGGTTGCCTGCCTAAAGACATCCGGGCCTTCATGACGCGGGCCACAGAGCTTGGCGCCGGAGCGGCGGTTTCCTTCCTGGGCCAGGTTGACGCGATCAACATCCGGTGCCGCTCCCGGATGGTCGAACTGGCACGTGAACTGGCCGGGGGGTCGCTCGCCGGCCGCAAAATCGGCGTGCTCGGCCTCGCGTTCAAGCCAGATTCTGACGACATCAGGGACTCACCCGCACTCGATGTGGCTACGACTCTGCACGGCCTGGGCGCCCTGGTTACCGCCTATGACCCGGCAGCCATGGGCAACGCTGGTCGGGCGCACCCGGAACTGGACTACGCAGACTCCGTGATCGACGTGGCGACGGACGCGGACATGCTGCTGCTGCTGACCGAGTGGCCCGAGGTCCAGCAGGCGGATCCAGAGATCATCGGTAAGGCCGTTGCGCATCGAAGGATCGCGGATGGACGCCACGCGCTCGATCCGGCGCTGTGGCGCGCTGCCGGCTGGACATACCGGGCGCCTGGCCGCCATGACCTGGCGCCATGATGCGGCGGCTGCACGCGGCGCCCGGACGTTGGCGGGGTACCCCGGAGACCGGGATAATAACGGTGCCGGGCTGCTCAGGCACGTCTGGCCCGATAGCCTCCGCAGCGATCCGGTAGTCTCCGCAACGATGGGTATCCGCGCGACCGTGGAGAGCGCCCTGCCCGCTGTGCGGCACGGCGTCAGCGAGCGGGCGAGCAGACTCGGGACCGCCCATCTGCTCGGGGTGGGAGTGCTGACGGCCGCCATGGCCGCCATCTACTCCGCCTACTCGCTGGTTCTCTACTACACCTTCCAGACCACGTCGTATGACCTCGTTATCTTTGATGAAGCCGTCCGGTCCTATGCGCACTTCCGGCCCGGCATCTCGATCATCAAGGGCGTCCACAACGGGTTCGGCCCTGACTTTTCCGTCCTTGGCGACCACTGGTCGCCGATACTCGCGGCGCTGGCGCCCTTGTACTGGATTCACGACAGTCCGGAAACTCTCCTTGTGGCGCAGGCCGTTCTGTTCGCGCTCGCGATCCCGCCGCTGTGGCTGTTCACCCGCCGGGCGTTCGGCGGTGGCCGGAAGGCGACCGTTGCCGCGTACCTCGTTTCGGTGGCGTACGGGTTGAGCTGGCCGATCGCCGCTGCGCTGGCGTTTGATTTCCATGAGGTCGCGTTCGCTCCGGTGCTGACGGCGGTAGCGCTGGAGCGGCTGCAGGCGGGCCGGCTGCGTCCGGCGCTGATCGCGCTGGCGGCACTGCTCCTGGTCAAGGAGGACATGGGCCTGTTCGTGGCGGGGATCGGGTGTTTCCTTGCCGTGTCGCGCCCGCGGGTGAGCAGGCAGCGACTTGTCGCCATCGCCCTGATCGCCGGGGGGATCGCGGACACGGTGCTGGCGACCTATGTACTGATCCCGGCGTTCGGCGGCCGCGCGGATTACTACTGGGCGTACTCCTCCCTGGGCCCCGGCGTCCCGCAGGCCGCGTGGCACCTGATCGCTCACCCGGCCAGTTCCCTGCGGCTGCTGGTCACCCCGCGGGTGAAGCTCGTGACAATCCTGTGGCTGTTCGGCGCGTTCTGTTTCCTGCCGCTGCTGTCGCCGATCTCGCTGGCCGTGCTCCCGCTCCTCCTCGAGCGGATGCTGGCGTCCATATTTCCCGCCTGGTGGGGTACCCCCGATCAGTACAATGCCTATCTCGTGGTCGTCCTGCTGTGCGCTGCTGTCGATGGCGCGGCCAGGCTGGACCGGTGGGCCTGCCGTCGGCGGGCGGCCGGGCGGGTGCGGGAGGGCGGGCCTGCGCAGGCGGGCGGCCGGGGCGCGGTTGCGCTGGTCTGCGCAGCCGCGATGTGCGCTCTGGCGGTGTACCTCGTCCCGCGGTTCGAGTTCGGCCCCGCCCTGCATGCCTCGTTCTACCAGCGGGATGCGCGGATGAACGCGGCTGCCGCTGCGGACGCCGCGGTGCCGAGCGGCGTCACCGTCGAGGCCGTCAACGATCTGGGTCCCCAGCTGTCGCGGCGGGACACCGTCCTGCTGTTGGACCAGCAGCCGCGGTGGGCGCCGTGGGTGGTCGCTGACGTGGCTCAGCCGGAATTCAACTTCACGACCGTGAATGCGGAGCGACAGCGTGTCGCGCTGCTTGAGCGCAGCGGGTACCGGATCGTTTTCAAGCGGGAAGGCTATGTCGTGTTGCACCGTGCTGGCAGGCCGGCGGGCACCGCAGGTGCCAGGGCGGCTGCGGGATGAGCGTGGGCGCCCAGACCGAGACCAACGGCCCGACGCCAGCCGGGGTGACCGACGGCGGCGGCCGGACGGCCGATCCGGGGGACACCGCGGGCAGGCTGTTCGGGCGGCTGACCGTGCTGCCGGCGCTGGTGCTAATGGCCTGGTTGCTCGCCGGGCTGCCGCTGCTGCTCGTTGGCCGGTTCACGCCGACGCTCATGCTGGTGGTATCGGTGCCGCTTACGGTCGTGCTCGTGGTGCTCGGCCTGCGCTGGATCCCGGGCCGATGGCAGGGCGCCCTGCCCGCGCGCAGGCCGGAGCGCGCGCGCAGGCCGGAGCGCGCGCGCACGCCCTGGTGGGCCGTCGCGGGAGTGCTTGCGGTAGCGGTCGGGTTCGGCGTCGATCAGCTGATTTATCACTCGCAGTTCATCATCGTGATGCGCGATCCGGCGTCCTATATCCAGTTCGGATACTGGATCGCCCACCACGGCTCATTGCCGGTCCCGCAAGACCGCGCGGCGTTCGGCGGCAGCCCCCCAGGGCTCCTCTTCCGCAGTCTCGCGTTTTACCAGGTCGGCGGCGCCATTGTTCCGCAGTTCATGGCCGGGCAGCCGATGATCCTGGCAGCCGGCTACTGGGTCGGCGGCCTGGGAGTGGCAGTGGCGATGGCGCCTTTGCTCGGGGCGTGCGGGGTGCTCACCTTCGGCGGCCTGGTGGCCCGGCTGGTCGGGCCGCGGTGGGCGCCGCTCGCGGCCCTCGCCCTCGCGCTCTCGCTGCCTGAGCAGTTCACCAGCCGATCGGCCTACAGCGAGCCAGTGGCGCAGATCCTGTTCTTGGGCGGATTCTGCCTTATCATCGACTCGCTCGACGCGGAAAGGATCGGGGCCAGGGTCACCGCGGCGCTTGGCGGTCTCGCTCTCGGCTTGATCGTCCTAGTGCGCATCGATGGCGTCAGCGACATCCTGCCGGTGATCCCGTACTGCGGGGTGCTGCTCGTCAGCCGTCGGAAGCAGGCAGTCCCGTTGCTCAGCGGCCTGCTGATCGGCTTGATTTACGGCTGCTACGACGGGCTGGTGCTGTCGCGGCCATACCTGTCCAGCATCAAGAGCGCGCTCGTCCCGCTAGCGCTGGTGACCGGAGCCGTGATTATCGCGACGTCCGTAGCCGTGGCGGCGCTTTGGCGCCGCGGACTGCCGACGATACGCGGAAAGTGGCTGCCCAACGCGGTCGCCCTGCTGGCGGTCGCGGTAACGATTGGGTTCGCCGTCCGCCCTTACCTGCAGACAGTGCGAGCCCCCTCGACCCCGACCTTCTCGAAAGTCATGGCTGGCTACCAGCGCGCCAATCACCTGCCGGTCGATCCGCAGCGTCTGTACTACGAGATCAGCCTGCACTGGGTGTTCTGGTACATCGGCGTGCCCGCCGTGGTGCTGGGCACGCTCGGCGCCGCGTTGCTCTCCCGCAGGTGCCTGCGCGGCCGCGCGCCGGCCTGGACGCTGCCGCTCATGACGTTCGCGTGGGCCATCGTCACGACGCTGTACCAGCCGGGAATCACTCCCGACCAGCCCTGGGCGAGCCGCAGGCTCGTCCCCTCCGTGCTGCCCGGCTTCATCCTGCTGGCGGTCTGGGCATCGGGCTGGCTCGTCGGCCGGCTCGGTCAGGGCGGCTTCGGCCGGCTCCGTCAGCCCGGCTTCGGGCCGGTGACCTGTGGTGTCGTGGCGTGCTGCTGCGCAGCAGTATTGCTGCTGCCAGCCGCTAAGACCACGTTCGGCCTGGGCATCAAACATGGCGGCCCGGTTGGGATCAGGCTAACTGCGGATGGCATGGCGTTCCGGACCACGTACCGGGGCGAGGTCGCAGCGGTCGAGGGCATGTGCGCGGCGATACCCCGCGGCTCGTCGGTCGTCATCGTCGATTACGGCACCGCCGACCGGCTCACCCAGGTCGTCCGCGGGATGTGCGGCGACCCGGCGGGGCGCTTCGCCGTCATCACCCCGAGCTACCGAACCGTGGAACGGGTGCTGCGCGGCATAGTGCGGGCCGGCCGGCGGCCAGTGCTCCTCGCGGCCAAGAAATCACAGCTGGTGCGCTACGGCGGCCAGCTGAGGCAGATCATGAGGCTGCGGACCACACAGGACGAGAGCACCCTGACGAAGCCACCGCTGCACACCTGGCCGCTCAAGATGGATGTCTGGATGTCGGAGCCAGCGCAGTGACCGGCGATCCCGGCGGCACCACCGCCGCCACCCAAGAAAAGGTAGTAGTCTTCGCCTCCGTGAGCGCTCCATCCCCGCAGAGTCCCTATGTCTCGATCATCCTTCCCTGCCACAACGAGCAGGACCACGTCACGACCGAGGTGGCGCGGATCTGCCGGGCCATGGATACGAGCGGATACGAGTACGAGCTCCTGGCGTTCGATGACGCCTCCACCGACGAGACGCTCGCCCGCCTCCACGAGGCCGCGCCCGGGTTTCCGCATCTGCAGGTCGTGCACTTCCACCGTAACGGCGGCTCAGGCACCGTCCGCCGGATCGGCACCCAGCAGGCCAGGGGCGACATCGTGGTGTGGACTGACGCGGACATGACGTACCCGAACGACCGCATCCCTGAACTCGTCCAGATGCTCGAGAAGGACCCGACGCTGGATCAGGTCGTGGGGGCCAGGACCAGCGAGCAGGGCACGCACAAGATGCTGCGGATACCGGCGAAGTGGTTCATCCGCAAGCTCGCCGAGCAGCTGACCGGTTCCCAGATCCCGGACCTGAACTCCGGGCTCCGGGCGTTCCGGCGCCAGGTCGCGCTGCCCTACCTGCGGCTGCTGCCGCCCGGGTTCTCCTGCGTCACAACGATCACGCTCGCTTTCCTGTCCAACCAGCACGATGTGCGCTACGTGCCGATCGAGTACGCCAAGCGGGCGGGCACCTCGAAGTTCCGCTTCGTCACCGACGCCTACCGCTACATCCTGCAGGTGCTGCGGATGGTGATGTACTTCAACCCGCTCAAGGTGCTGATGCCCGTCGCGCTGTTCCTGCTCGGCCTCGGCGCCGCCAAGGGCATCTACGACCTGGCCGCGCATCCGTTCCGCGTCGCGGACGACACGATCCTGATCTTCGTGACCGGGCTGCTCATCGCCTCGCTCGCCCTGCTCGCCGACCTGATCGTCCGGTCCCGCGGAGACACTTGACTTGATGGGATTGAGCCCGGTTTCCCGGCCGCCGGAGCAAAGGCGCGCGGGTCTTGGCCGGGCCATGCGGATCGTCGACGCCGGCCCGCAGTACTTCTACCGCTCGGCGCTCGTCTCCCTCGCCGTAACGTGCCTGCTGGCGATTCCCGTCGCACTGCACGTGCGGCCGTCCGGCGCGCTGCCCCGATCGCAGCAGGGGACGATCGCGGTCGCGCTGGCGGGCCTGGCCATCGTTGTCTTCCTCACGCTGGCGGCGCTCCGCTGGCCGCCCAGCAGACGCGGCCGGTGGCTCGATCGCATCGCCGCGCCCGAGCAGCGCGCTGCCATCTGGCTCGCACTGACTGCGTGGTTTCCGCTGCTGCTCGTCGTGGTGTACTTCAAGGCCAGGGCGACGCTGCCGCCGACCGTGGTGTGGATCGGCTTCGGGTACCTCGACAAGCGCTGGGTGACCAGTGCGTACCTGCTAGGCGTCCTCGCGCCGATGCTGCTGCTGGTCGCCGCCGCGCGGGTGCTCGCCGCGGGCGGCGAGCAGCCGCGGAACTGGCGATCATGGCTGGCCGGCCTGGCACCGCGGCGCATCGGTGCCGCGCCGCCCGCGGGCGCGCCGGCGCTGTCTCCGGCGCCGCGGACCAGCCTGGTGCGCGCTGCCTGGCGCGGTCTCGCCAGCGCCAGGGCCGCCCGGGTGACGGCTGGCATCCTCACCTCGCTCGCGATCGCCTGGTACTGCTACGGCCCGCCGTGGTACCTCAGCCGGCCCGGCGCCGCCGGAATCGGCGCGCAGGAGGATGTCTTCCTGAGCGGCTTCCAGGCGATCTCCAAGGGGGCGATCCCCTATGTCGGCCCGGCCTCGGTGCAGTACGGGCCCGGGGTGCAGTTGCTGTCGTACCTCTACATGCGGCACATCGGCACGTTCTCGGTGGTCGGTTTCCGCGAGTCGTGGGCGGTATTCCAGTGGGTCGGCGCGACGATCCTCTTCGTCGTGTTCTTCCTGGCGTTCGGTTACCTGCGCGGGCTCGTCGCGACCGCGGCATCGGCGCTGATCTACCCGGCGCTGCAGGGGGTGGGGTTCCTGCCCAGCGGGTCCTACGGCGGCTTCTTCGGCTGGTCTGACCCGCTGCGCTACGTGGGCGCGATCGCGCTGATCCTGCTGCTGCCGACGGTGCTCAGGCGCTGCCCGGCCCGGCGCGGCCTGGTCGGCGCTGCCGCGCTCGGCCTGCTGTTTGGCGCGATGTCATATCTCGCGCAGGAGAACCTGGCCGCCGGAATTGTGGGCGCGGTCGTGGTCAGCGCCCTGCTGCTGCTCACCGGCACCTCGTCCGTCCGGTCGGTCGCCACGGCACTGCCCTGTGCGCTGGCCGGGTTCCTGGTCGTCTGGGTACCGGTGCTCGCCTACTACGCGGTCCACGGCGTGCTCGCCCGGTTCCTGCACCTGTACGTCCTGATCCCGCAGGCGGTCGCGGGCGGCTACAGCAATACGCACTACGGCGGCTACCAGGTCACGGCGGCCGCGCAGGCGGACCAGGCGCGCTGGGAGACGTTCTTCTACGCCCTGCCGTTCATCCTCGCCGTTCTGGCGCTGCTCGTGGTGGTTCAGTTCGGCCCGTTCCGCGTCGCCTGGGAATGGTCGCGCGAGCGGGTCGCACTGGCCGCGATCGTCATCACCACGATCCTGCTCTACCAGGGAGCGCTGCTCCGCTCGGACGCATCGCACCTGTTCGGCACGATGCTGGCGGCTCCAGGCCTGGCGATCATGGCGGCCACCGTACTGCCGCGGCTGCTCGGGGCCCGGCGCCCGGTGACGCTGGCCGTCGCCGGAGCCGTGATATTCGCCGCGTCCTTGCTGCTGCTCCCGCGGGCCGCCGTCGAGCCAGCGAGCGTGCACTCCCGGGCAGCGGCGCCCTACCGGGACCGTCAGCGCCTGGCCGCGGAACCCGCGCCCGCAGCGCCGGTGACGATCGCTGGCCGGCGCGTGGGTGCCGGCCTGGACACAGCACGGCAATGCTGCCAGGCCGCCAGCGTGCCGATGCCCTACTTCATAGCGTTCATGAACCATCTCCACGCGATCATCGGCAACCGCACGACCTACGTTGTCAGCTTTCCGGCCGGCTACCCCGGCATCGTCTACTTCGTGGCTGACCTGACGCCGGCACCAGTGCCGATCGACGTGCACACCATGGTGATGAACATTCCGCAGTACCGCGCTTACCTGGCGAACTTCCGGAGCAGCGTGCTGCCAAGGACCGCGGCCCTGGTGACCCCCAGCCTCGGCGCGGCCGAGGCCCGGTACTTCCGGAACTTCTACGCGAACGCTCGCGTGATCACCCTCACCTACCGGCGCACGCCGCTGTATGTGCTGCTTCGCCGGAGTTAGGGAGCAGCGCGGAACAGGAGCAGGTGGTCGTTCGGGTAAAGCTGCGCATGCGGTAGAAGTGAGGCCGTGGATACCGCTGAACTCATGCTGCTGACCTCGCTGGAAGACCGCCACTGGTGGTACAAGGAGCGCCGGGCCATACTCGGCCGGGAACTGCGCCGGCTGCCGGGCCCCGGCCGGGCGCTGGACATCGGTGCCGCGGGCGGCGGCAACACCAGGGTGCTGACGGAGCACGGATGGCAGGCCGTCGCGGTCGAGTATTCGGATTCCGTGGCTGACGTCGCACACGCCAGGGGCATCTGCGCCGTGCGGGCCGATGCGAGGGAGCTTCCGGTCCGTTCGCGGACCTGCGGTCTGGTGACCGCCTTCGACGTGCTTGAGCACATCGACGAGGACTATCTGGCGGCGGCCGAGATCGCCAGGGTCCTCCAGCCGGGCGGGACAGCCCTGATCGCGGTGCCGTGCGACATGGCCCTCTGGTCCGCGCACGATGACGCGGTCGGGCACGTGCGCCGATATTCCCGGTCCGAGCTTGCCAGCCTTATCCAGAAGGCCGGGCTGACCATGGAAAAGATGTGGAGCTGGAACGTCCTGCTTCGTCCGGTCGTGGCCATGCGGCGCAAATCCTCCACCGGCAGCGACCTGGAGCAGGTCTCTCCCCTGGCTAACGGGCTGCTGACCGCTGTTGTCGTCGCGGAGCGCCATCTGCCCGTCAAGTCCTGGCCCGGGGTCTCGCTGATGTTGCGCGCCCGGCGTCCCTGACGGCGTCTGTCACCCGCTAGCCTGGCCAGGCGGGCCGCCGGGGGTCGCGGAGCGCTCCGCGGACGATTCTGTGCGCAAAGCTGGTATCTGATCAGTTTCGGGGAATGGCCAGGCCCGATCAGGCCCGCTCTCAGGTAGGTTAGTTAACCGTGCTCGTTACCCCCGCAGGTCAGGGGCTGCCATGGAGAGGGCACGCGCGGATTGCTAGTGCGGGGTTACTAAACAATGCGAGCACGGGACCACTCATGGGCGCGCTGAAGTACTCCATCGTTGTACCGGTATACAACGAGGAAGAGTCGATCGCGGAGCTGGTCGGGCGGCTGCGCGAGATCATGGACAAGCTGGATGGCCCGGCCGAGGCCGTGCTCGTCGATGATGGCAGCAAGGACTCCAGCTACCGGCTCATGCTGGACGCCCACGGCCTGGACCCTCGATTCAAGGTGATCCAGCTGTCCCGCAATTTCGGGCACCAGCTCGCCATCACGGCCGGTATGGACAACGCCTCGGGCCAAGCGGTCGTGGTGATGGACGCCGACCTGCAGGACCCTCCGCACGTCATTCTCGACATGGCCGCTAAGTGGCAGGAGGGATACGAGGTCGTCTACGCCGTCAGGCAGCACCGGCCGGGCGAAACCAGGTTCAAGACAGCGACCGCGACCACCTTCTACAGCCTGCTGAGCCGCCTGGCCAGCATCGAGCAGACGGTGGATGTCGGTGACTTCCGGCTGGTGGACAGGAAGGCGCTGGACGCCTTCCTGCGAATGCGGGAGCACAACAGGTACGTTCGCGGGATGTTCTCGTGGATCGGCTTCCGGCAAGCTGCAGTGCCCTACGACCGGGAACCGCGGCACGCGGGTACCAGTAAGTACCCGATGCGCAAGATGATCAAGTTCGCCACGGACGCGTTCGTGGGGTTCTCAACCGCGCCACTCCGATTCGCGCTGGTAGGGGGGTTCATCATCGCGCTGGTCGCGGTCGGATACGGACTGGTAGCGATAGCGTTGAAGCTAGCCGGGCTGCCCTACGTGCCCGGCTACGCATCCCTGCTGGTGACGATTGCTTTCCTGAGCGGTGTGCAGCTGATGGTGATGGGCATGGTCGGCCAGTACGTCGCCCGGGTTTACGACGAGACCAGGGGACGGCCGCTCTATCTCGTCCGCGAGGCGCGCGGTTTTCAGGCCTGGGCTGACGTCGGCACGCCGGACTACCCGGCGGAGGGCTCTCCGCGGCCGGCCGCGCCCGGCGAGAGCCGTCCGCCGCTGCCGATGCCATGACGGCGGGCGAGGCGGATGAGCCTGCCCTGGGCGCGGGCCGCACCGCTACCGTGCCGCGGATCGGCGGCGCAGGACAGCTCGCCGTGGCCGCCGGAGTTCCCAGGCCGGTCGTCCAGGGGCTGCTAGCGCTGGCGGTCTACCTGGCGGTCTTCATCATCGGCTACGCGCTTCCGCTGGTCCGCCATCCTGGCCTGCCCCAGGTCGGGCAGGCCACCGTGGACCCGAATTTCTACATCTGGAGCTGGCGCTGGTGGCCCTACGCCATATCGCACGGGCTTAACCCGCTGTACTCCGGCCAGATCGGGGCACCGGCCGGCTACGACCTGGCCTGGGCGACCTCGGTCCCCGCGGTGGCTGTGGTCCTGATACCGATCACCGCGGCGTTCGGCCCGATAACCTCGTTCAACCTGACGCTGCTGCTCTCGGCGCCGGTTTCGGCCTGGGCGGCCTTCCTCGCGGCCCGTCGGCTGACAGGCCGATTCTGGGCCGCACTGATGGCCGGAGCCGTCTACGGCTTCTCCTCGTACGAGATCAGTCACACGGTGGCGGGCCAGGCGAATCTGATCGTCAACCTGCTGTTTCCGCTCATGCTGTACCTGGCCCTGCTGTGGCGGGACGGGAAGCTAGGGCGGCGCGCCTTCGCCGGCCTGATGGCGGTCGCGATGGCCGCGGAGTTCTACATCTCCGTCGAGGCCTTCGCCGAGATGACGGCGCTGTGGGCGGCCGGCCTGCTGATCGGCTTCGCGGTGGCCAGGCCCGAAGCGCGGCGGACCGTGGCCAGGCTAGCTGGGCTCGTCGGGGCCGCCTACGTGGTGGCCATCGCGCTCGCGTCGCCGTACCTGGTCTATGCGCTGCGGCACTACCCCGCCGGGTTCACCCGGATGTCGCCGAAATACTCGCTTAACCTGGCCAACCTGGTAGTTCCCCGGCCGAACCGGGTCTTCTGGCTGACGTCGCTGACGCACTACGCCAATTCTCTGCTGGGCTTCTCGAGCAACGCCTACGTGGGCATTCCGCTGCTGCTGATCGTGCTGGCGCTGGCCGTGCTCACCTGGTCGAGCAGGCTCACTCGGCTGCTGGTCATACTCTTCGCGGTCATCCTCGCGCTTGCTCTCGGTCCCCGCCTGATCATCGGCGGCAGGCAGCTGGGCACGCTGCCGTGGGCCCGGCTGTGGACACTCCCGGTCGCTCGCAGCGCCGAGCCAGTACGGCTCATCCTCTTCGGCTACCTCGTGCTCGCGATCATCCTGGCCGTATGGCTCGCGACTCCCACCAGAAGCAGGCTGCTGCTGGCATCGCGGTGGATCCTCGGCCTGGCGGCGGTCGCGGCCATCCTGGCGAACCTGCCGACGATCTCCGATGGGGAGAGCCTTCCGGCTGGTGCGCCATCGGCGGCTATCCGGCCGACCAGTGCCCTGCCGGCCTTCATCAGCGCCGGCCTCTACCGGGACTACCTGCGCCCAGGCGAGATCGTGGTGGTCGTGTCGGACCGCGGGAACGCCGGGCTGCTGTTCCAGGCGGACGCGAACTTCTACATGCGGATCGCCGGCGGCTTCATTAACCAGTCGCTGAGCGATTCCACTGGTCTGCCAGCGCCCGTCGCACTCCTCAGGCACCCAACCCCGGCCAGGGAGCGGCAGTTCCGGGCTTACGTCCATCAGGCCGGGGTGGGGGCCATACTCGTCGAGCGGGCCTGGGCAGCGCACTGGATGAAGGTCTTCAGCGCGATGGGCCTGCACGGCACGCCAGTGGGCGGCGTGATCGTCTACCGGACAGCTTTAGCGCAACGTGTCAATGACCGGTTTCCGCCCCAGTAGCTCCCCTAGCTCATCCGGACCGGCGCGCTCCGCGTAGGCTGCCCACCGTGAAGCTGTCGATTCTGATGCCGGTTTACAACGAGCGCGCGACTCTGGCCTCCGCCATGAAGGAGGTTCTCAGCGTCGATTTTCCGTGCGAGATCGAATTCGTCGTCGTCGACGACGGGAGCACGGACGGCACCCGGGAGCTGTACCCCTCGCTGGCCGACGACCCGCGCGTGATCGTCCATCTGCACGACCGCAACCGGGGCAAGGGCGCCGCGATCCGCACGGCCGCCACGGTGGCTACCGGGGACTACGTGATCATGTGCGATGCGGACCTCGAGTACTCGCCGGCCGAGATCCCCTTGCTGCTCGCGCCGGTGATCGCCGGCCAGGCCGAGGTGGTGTACGGCACCAGGACCTTCGGTAGCCACAACGCCTACTCCTACGCCTACGTGCTGGGCAACAAAGGCGTGACGACCTTCGCCAACGTGCTGTTCAACTGCTACATCAGCGACCTGGAGACCTGCTTCAAGCTGATCCCGACCGCGCTGTACCGCGATCTGGACATCCGCGAGACGGGATTCGGCGTCGAGGCCGAGGTGACCGGCAAGCTGCTGCGCCGGGGTATCCGGCCCTACGAGGTTCCCATCAGCTACCGGGCCCGCAGCCGCGCGGCCGGAAAGAAGCTCACCTGGCGCGATGGCGTGGACGCGCTGCGGATCCTGCTCCGGGAGCGGTTCGCCGCCCGGCGCGCCTAGCGCTTCCGCCGCCGGGCAATGCTGGTTGAGCCAGGTACCCCCATTCCGAGAGCTGCGGGCTCAGCCGCCACGAGATCCAGGGGGGTGCAGCCAGGTGCGTGTTAACCACGAGGCCCTCGGGGCTGGCGCGGGCGAGACGCCATCGGAGCCCGGCGCGGTAGCCGGAGGCCCGGGTGCCCGGGTGCCCATGGCGATCCGGCGGCGGCAGCTAGCGGAGCACCTGGGGGTGCTCCTGCTCGGCCTGCTCGTTCTCGTCGTTCACGACCTGGGATACCTGCTCAGGCAGCCCTTTTGGACCGACGAGGCCTGGGTTGCCGTCACCACCCGGTTCCCGCTCTCCCAATTGCCCGCGACCACCTCCAGCACGCCGATCGGCTGGTCCGCGCTGATGCGCGTGTTCACCGTCAGCGGGGAGCAGACTTCCCGGCTCCTGCCCCTCGCCTTCGCCGGTGCCGCCGTCGTGATCGCCTACTGGTTCGGCCGGGGGCTCGGCTGGCGATGGCGGCCGGCTTCGGTCGCCGCCGGGCTGCTGGCCGGGGTCGGCGTGCTGCTGGTACCGGCGATGCTCGTACGCGACGACCTGAAGCAGTACACCGCCGATGCCTGCGCGGCGCTGCTGACGCTGGCGCTGACCTCGCGGCTCGAACGCGAATGGTCGCGGCGAGGTCTGGTCGCCCTGTCGGTGGCCGTCTGGGGCGGCATGCTGTTCAGCGACGCCGTCGCCTTCGTCGGGGTGGCGGCGTTCGGGGCGGTGTGCGTCGTTCAGTTCGCCCGGCGGGCCTGGCGTCGGCTCGCGGAGGCAGCCGTCGTCGGTGCGGGCACGGCCGTCCTCATGCTCGGCGTATACAAGGGATTCGATGCCCGCGCCGTCGTGCCAGGGCTCACCGCTTACTGGAGGGGCTTCTACCTGCCGGCCGGCAAAGGCCTGCGCGCCGACATAACCTTCGTAACCTCGCATGTCGCCGACGTGCACGCCTACTTCGGCCTCGGGCCGGTATGGCTCGCGGTCCCGCTGGTCCTGGCCGGGCTCGTTGCCATGGTCAAGCTCGGCAGGCCGGCAACGGCCATCACGGCCGCCGTGCTGTGGCCGGAGCTGCTCGCCGTCTCCGCGCTCCAGAAGTATCCCTTCCTGGACCTGCGGACCTCGACCTTCCTGTTCGCCGTCACTGCCGCGGTCGCCGCGATCGGGCTGGTCGGGGTGTGCTCGCTGCTGCGGCCGTGGCTCAAGGGCCTGCCCGCTGCCGGGCTGGCAGCCCTCGCCGTGGTGGCATTCGTCAGCCATGCTCAGCCGTACGTGCGAAGCCACCCGATTAACAACGAGGATGTGCGTGACCAGGCTCACTACGTCGCCGCTCACGCCGCCCGCGGAGACGTGATCCTGGTGAACCTGAGCAGCAACTGGGGCTTCGCCTACTACTGGCCGATCGGCGCGCCGGCCCGCCGCGCGGACGCCGCTGTCCTGCAGGGATACGAGGCATACTTTCCCGATCAGCCGGACATCGTCGTCGCGCGCCAGCGCGACTCCGCCGGAGTGAATGCGGCCCTGGCGCAGGCCCTGGCCCGGGCCCGGCAAGGCGCGTGCAGCAGGATCTGGCTCGTCCGCACGCACCTGTCAACTGCCGAGCGGCTGGCGTGGCGAACAGCGCTGCGTCAGCAGCAGCTGAAGAACACGCCGGTCGGTCACGACGGCCTGAGCGTCATACCGGCCGCCGGATCCGGGTGCCGCCGGGTCACCGGCTAGTGCGCCAGCCGGGCCAGGATCACCAGGCCGGTTCCGGTATTCGGGAACGGCCGCTGCAGCAGCCGGAACGGTGTTATCCCCCAGCGGATGGCGGAGGTGCGCAGGCCGCCCGACGGCTGGAGCTGCCGCCCGGACCCTGAGGTGCGGTCGGCTACGGACTGGGTCGTGGCCGCAGCGAGCCGGCGTCGGCCGATCAGGTCACGAGCGGTCTCCAGGAGGAAGCCCAGCGGGAAGCCGTACTGGCGGACCGTGACCGCACCGAAGCCGCAGCTGACCAGCAGCGCGGTGAGTGCCGCAGGGTCGTAGCGACGGAAGTGGCCGACCAGCTCGTCCCACGGACCGTACCGGCGCTGGTGGGCTGGGACCGACAGCAGCAGCCATCCGCCCGGACGCAGCCGGGCCGCCCAGTCCTTCAGCGCCGCGGCGTCGTCCTCGATGTGCTCAAGCACCTCGAAGGCGCAAATCAGGTCGAACCGCTCGTCGACCAGCGCGTCGACAGCGACATTGCGGACCGCGCCGCGTCCTACCGCACTGATCCGTCGTTGAGCCACGGTCCAGGACGCCTTGTCTGGCTCGACGCCCAGGTAGTGGTAGCGCTGGGCCAGCCGGGCCCCGAACGCGCCCTGGCCGCAGCCGATCTCCAGGACGTCGGTAATGCCGCCGGTCGGCAGCATCCGCTGGACCACGTCATAGCGCAGCCAGGCGTTCGGTGCCAGCGGGGCCACCGCGTTGACGTCCACTCGCGGTCGCACTGCCTTCGCAGGAGAGGTCATGCCGGACTCCTCATCGTGACGGATGGCGGGTAGCCGCACGGTCGCTGGCAAGGGCTATTTCCTTGGCCAGCGGGGCCACGATCCGCTCGGGCGCGAACTGATCGATGGCCAGCTCGTGGGCCTGCTGGCGCAGTCGGCCCAGCTCGGCGCGGTCACCGGCCAGCCGCAGCAACGCCGCTGCCAGCACCTCCGGGTCGCCGGGCGGCACCAGGACGGCGGCATCACCCAGGGCCCGCCGCTGCGGAGCGGTGTCCGAGGTCACCACGGCGCAGCCGGCGGCTGCGCCCTGGAACACCTTGTTCGGCACCACCCGGAGCGCCTTGTCCCCGGTACCGAAGATGCCGAGACAGACCTGGTGGCCGGCCACCAGGGCGGGCAGCTCGGCGGCGGGTACCCAGTCCAGCCAGCGGACCGCGTGGTTGGCCGCGGCCGCGGCCCGCGCCTCGGCCTCGTCCTGACCGTTGCCGATCATGGTGACCTCGATGGGCGCCCCGGCGATGCGGCCCAGCGCGGCGCCGATGACCGGGGTTCCCTGCAGCGGGGTGTACAGGCCGTAGAACACCACCCGCAGCGGCCCGGGCGCGTCCCGGCCGTCGTCAGGCCGCGCCGCCGCGTGCCATGCCGCCGGGGCGCCCACCGGCACCACGACGGCCCGGGCCTGATGCCGCGGCGGCAGGGCGGCCAGGTGCTCGTCGGTGTCTACCACGATGATGTCGGCGGCTCGCAGCGCGGCCGAGTCGATCATCCGCAGCAGGGCCTGGCGCGGGCCGCCGTCCAGCCGGCGGTCCCGCCCGGTGTCGCTGGCCCCGACGAGATGGTCGAGCACGACCGGCACCCGGCGGAAGACCAGCCTGGCCAGGTGGACATCAAAGTGGCCGAGATAACCGACGATCACCACGTCCGGGACGGGCATCCGGCGGGCGGCCCGGGCCAGCGTCGTCCACCGCCGGGCGAGGCGGGCCAGCAAGGCCGGCGCCCGCCACGGCCGGGCCAGCATGTCGACCCGGGCCGCGGTGTCCAGGCCCAGCGGTGCGTTGCACTCGGCCACCTCGGCGCCGCACTTGCGCAGGCCCGCCGCGATCGTGGCGACTCTCGGGTGCATCGAAGTGTCATAGGTGCCGAAGACGAGAACGCGCATAATGTGCGTACCCTAACGTCTCCTGCCAGTGCCGCGGACCCGAGATCGTCCGGTCGGGTGCCCGGCCGAGCGTCTAGGCTGTGCCGTATGTCAGACCGCCCCGCTGCAGCGGCTTCCGCCGCTGCTGCGGCCGATGCCCAGGCCAGCGGGCCCGGCGACGGTGCCGTCGCGCCGCGCGGCGGGCGCCGGATCCCGTGGGCCAAGGCCGGCCGGCTGCTCGCCAGCCGCCCGGTCCGGTGGGGATTCGTGGCGGTCGCGGCCGGCCTCTGCGGCTACGCGGTAGTCCGGGAATGGGCCGACGTGCGGGCCGCGCTCGCCAGCCTCGGATTCCTGGCGGTCGCCGGGGCCATGCTCAGCGTGCTGTTCGCCCTGCTGGCGACGATGCAGGTGTGGCGGCTGCTGCTGGCCGCGCTCGGTTCCCCGTTGCCCGCCCGCGCCGCGTCCCGGATCATGTTCGTCGGCCAGCTCGGCAAGTACCTGCCCGGCTCGGTCTGGCCGGTGCTCGCGCAGATGGAACTGGGCACCGCGCACCGGGTTCCGCGGCACCGCTCGGCGAGCGCTGCGGTGCTCACCATGCTGCTGACACTGCTCGCGGGGCTGCTGGTCGCGCTGGTCACGCTGCCGTTCCTGCCGGGATCGACCTCCTACCGGTGGATTTTCCTGGCGGCCCCGGTGCTGCTGGTCTGCCTGCACCCGAAGCTGCTCAACCGCGTTCTGGCCTGGCTGCTCCGGGTGACCCGGCGGCCGGCCATGGAGCAGCCGCTGGCCGGGCGCGCGATAGCAGCCGCGCTGGCCTGGGCACTGGGCTCGTGGGTCTGCTACGGCCTGCAGATCTGGCTGATGGCGATCAGGCTCGGCGCACCATACGGCACCGGGGCGCTGCTGGCGACGGGCGGCTTCGCCTTCGCCTGGTGCGTGGGCTTCGTGGTCGTGTTCGCCCCCGCCGGGGCCGGCGTGCGGGACGTCCTGCTGGTCGCGATCCTGGCGCCGACGCTGGGAGTCGGCAGCGCCACCGCGGTGGCCCTGGTGTCCCGCGTCCTGCTGACCGCCGGCGATCTGGTCACCGCGGCCGCGGCGGCCGGACTGGGCCGTCGCTCCGGCAGGCCGGCGTCATGAAGGCCCTGGTCCTGTCGGGGTTCGTCGGTTCGCATGACGTCCGGACGCTGCTGGCCGGCGGCTACCCGAGTTTCCCATGAGCCGGTGGCTGATAGTCGGGTCCGGGGGGATGCTCGGCCGGGATCTCGCCGGTGCTCTCCGGGCTGACAGCGAGGACGTGGTCGGCCTCACCCGCCAGGATCTTGACATCAGCGACGAGGCCGCCGTCCGGGCGGCGCTGCGCGGCTGGGCGCCGGACGTGGTCGTGAACTGCGCGGCCTGGACCGGGGTCGACGAGGCCGAGACGCACGAGGACGAGGCGCTCGGCGTGAACGGCGGGGGAGCGGCGCACGTGGCCGCCGGGTGCGCGGCCGGCGGGTTCCGGCTGGTGCACATGTCCACCGACTACGTGTTCGGCGGGGATGCCCGGCGGCCATATTCGGAGCGCGACGCCGCTGGCCCGCGTACCGCCTACGGGCGCACCAAGCTGGCCGGCGAGCAGGCGGTGCTCCGGTTGCTGCCCGAGACTGGCTACGTGGTGCGGACGGCCTGGCTGTACGGGGCGCACGGACCCAATTTCGTGCGCACGATGATCAGGCTGGAGCGCGAGCGGCCGACCGTGGAGGTCGTGGCTGACCAGCTCGGACAGCCGACCTGGACCGCTGACGTCGCCGGGCAGGTGACCGCGCTGGCCCGGTCGCGGGCCGCGGCGGGCGTGTACCACGCCACGAGCTCCGGCGAGGCCACCTGGTTCGAGCTGGCCCGCGAGGTCTTCCGGCTGCTCGGCGCCGACCCGCAGCGGGTCCGCGCGACCACGACCAGCGCATTTCCCCGTCCCGCCCCCCGGCCCGGCTACAGCGTGCTCGGCCACGACGGCTGGGCCAGCGCGGGCATCGAGCCCATCGGTGACTGGCGGCTCGCGCTGCGGCGGGCCTTTCCGGTGCTGGTCGCCGCTGGCTGACCCGCCGCCGCGCCCGCAGCTGCCGCCGGGTGCCGCTCCAGCCGGTGCGCTGAGCGCCCAGTACCGGGTGCCGTAGCCTCAGTCAGCGCCTCAGCCAGCCTCGGTCGGCCTCAGTCAGCCGCCGGTCAGCCGCAGTCGGCCAGCGCGTGCTGGAAGTACTCCAGGGTCCGCTTGAGCCCCTCCTCCAGCGGCACGGTCGGCCCCCAGCCCAGCAGTTTCCTGGCGCGGTCGATGTCAGGCCTGCGCCGCACCGGATCGTCGGAAGGCAGCGGCCGGCGCTCGACCGGGCTAGCGCTGCCGACCAGTGCCTGAACCTTCGTGGCGAGTTCGAGCATCGTAAACTCGTCGGGATTGCCGAGGTTGACCGGACCGGTGACCTCCGGTGCCGAGTTCATGAGTCGGATCAAGCCTTCGACCATGTCGTCGACGTAGCAGAACGATCTGGTCTGCGAGCCGTCACCAAAGACGGTGAGCGGCTCTCCCCTGATGGCCTGGACGATGAAGCTCGACACCACGCGCCCGTCGTCCGGCATCATGTTGGGGCCGTAGGTGTTGAAGATCCGCGCGACCTTGATCGGCAGCTTGTGCTGGCGGTAGTAGTCGAAGAACAGGGTCTCCGCGCACCGCTTGCCTTCGTCGTAGCAGGACCGGGCGCCCACCGGGTTCACGTTGCCCCAGTAGGACTCCTGCTGCGGGTGCATGGCCGGGTCGCCGTACACCTCAGACGTCGAGGCGAGCAGGATCCGCGCGCCCAGTCTCTTGGCCAGCCCGAGCATGTTGATCGATCCGTGCACACAGGTCTTCGTTGTCTGCACCGGATCCCGCTGGTAAAAGGTCGGCGAGGCCGGGCAGGCGAGATGGTAGATCTGGTCGACCTCGACGTACAGCGGGAACGTCACGTCGTGGCGCATCAGCTCGAAGCGGGGCTCGCCGAGCAGTTCGAGGACGTTGTGCCGGGTACTCGAAGCGAAGTTGTCCACGACGAGCACGTCGTGACCCTGCGCGAGCAAGGTTCGGCAAAGGTGCGATCCGATGAAACCCGAGCCACCGGTCACCAGGATCCGCTGAGGCGCGGCACCCGGCGGCACCGGACGACCTCGCGTCGAGCTCGACATCACAGAAACCCCCTTTCGGCCGGCCATGGCAGGCACCCGCGGTGCCCGCCCGTGAGGCCGCAATCTATCGGTTTGCTACCCCTTTTCGCGCATTGCCGTCGAACTCTCCCGTAAGCTGCCGACCGTGAAGCTGTCGATCCTGATGCCCGTTTACAACGAGCGCGCAACGCTGATCTCCGCGATCAAGGAGGTCCTCAACGTCGACTTCCGCTGCGAGATCGAGCTTGTCGTGGTCGATGACGGCAGCACGGACGGTACCAGGGACCTGTACCCAGCCCTCGGTTACGACCCGCGGGTGAAGCTGCACATGCACCAGCGCAACCGGGGCAAGGGCGCGGCGATCCGCACGGCAGCCGCCCTGGCCACCGGCGATTACCTGATAATGTGCGACGCCGACCTGGAGTACTCGCCGGCCGAGATCCCCGCGCTGCTCGCGCCCGTGCTCGCCGGCGAGGTCGAGGTCGTGTACGGCACCAGGACCTTCGGTAGCCACAACGCCTACTCCTACGTCTATGTGCTGGGCAACAAGGGCGTGACGACTTTCGCGAACGTGCTGTTCAACTGCTATATCAGCGACCTCGAGACCTGCTTCAAGCTGATCCCCACCGCCTTGTACCGTGACCTCGGCATCCGCGAGACCGGATTCGGCATGGAGGCCGAGATCACCGGGAAGCTGCTTCGCCGCGGTATCCGGCCTTTCGAGGTTCCGATCAGCTACCAGGCACGCAGCCGGGACGCCGGGAAGAAGCTCACCTGGCGCGACGGGGCGGAAGCTGTGTGGATCCTGATCCGGGAGCGGTTCGCGGCCCGTCCCGCCTAGCCGGCGGCCGCGGTGCGGCAGTTGAGCCGCCGGCCGGCTCTCAGAAGAGCCGGAGTGCGCCATCGCCGGTTCCGCGCATCGTGTCGTAGTCCAGGACCACGCAGCGGATGCCGCGGTCCTCGGCGAGCACCCGGGCTTGTGGCTTGATCTCCTGGGCGGCGAAGACGCCCAGGACGGGGGCCAGCAGCGGATCGCGGTTCAGTAGGTCGAGATAGCGGGTGAGCTGCTCGACTCCGTCGATCTCGCCGCGCCGCTTGATCTCGATTGCCACGCAAGCGCCTGCGGCGTCCCGGCACATCAGATCGACCGGACCGATCGGGGTCGGGTACTCGCGGCGGATCAGCCGCCAGCCATCGCCGAGCACGTGCATCTGCGCCGCGAGCAGTTCCTGCAGATGTGACTCGACTCCATCCTTGACCAGGCCGGGATCAACCCCGAGGTCGAACGAGGAGTCGCTGATGATCTCCTCGAGATCGATGGTCAGCGTCTCGCCCGACTTTCCCGTCACGACCCAGCGGCCGGCCTCCTGCGCGAGGCGGCAGGGTGGTGACATCCAGTTCAGCGGCTTGTAGGAACCGCCGTCTGAATGCACGAGCACCGAGCTGTCCGCCTTGACGATCAGCAGGCGCACCGCCGACGGCAGGTGGGCGGACAGGCGTCCCGCGTAGTTGACGCTGCACCGGGCGATGACGAGCCGCACGAGAGCCAACTGTAACCGTGCTGGAGCGTTGCCTCCTCGCGAACCGCCGTCGAAGGCCGCCCTCGCTGACCTCCGGGCCAACTGCGGTGGCCGACGGGACTTGTGCCCGTGGGCGGCGGCGGCGCGGCGCTGCCGATCGCTGCTACAGCGTGGCGGCGTCCCGCGCGATATCACGCCCGTCCTCGCCGGGCGCTGCGGCGTCGCCGGCGAGATACGCGTGGTCACGCAACGGCAGGTCCTTCAGGAACCAGGTGAGAACGAAGGCAATCAAGGCCACCGGCGCGCCGATCAGGAAGACGGTATGGAGCGAGTCGCTGAACGCCAGGACGTAGCCGTGATGGATGGCCGGCGGGAGCGCGTCGAGCTGAGCGGGACTGGCCGTGACGTTGCTGCCGTGAACGGCCCGCAGCGCGGATGGCGGAAGGTACTTCGGCAGGTTGGCCGCGAGGCGGTTATTGAAGATCGCCCCGAACACGGCGACGCCGAACGAGCCGCCGATCGACCGGAAGAACGTCGAGCAGGATGTTGCCGTTCCGAGCTGGCTGCGCGGCACTGCGTTCTGGACGGCGACGACGAGGACCTGCATGACCAAGCCGATGCCCGCGCCGAGTACGAGCATGTAGACCGATGAGATGGCCAGCGAGGTCGACGGGGTGAGAAGCGAGAACAGGAAGAGCCCGATGGACATCACGGCGGTGCCGACGACCGGAAAGATCTTGTATCGTCCCCATTTGGTCACGAGCCGCCCGCTGATCGTGAACGTGATGAGCATCCCGCAGACGAGCGGGAGCAGCTGCAGCCCCGAGCTCGTCGGCGTGGCGGCGTGCACGGTCTGGAGGTAGAGCGGGATGTAGATGATCGCGCCGAACATCACGAAACCGACAATGAACCCGACCGCGTTCGAGATCGAGAACACCGAGATCCGGAACAGCGCGAGCGGAATGATCGGCTCGGCGGCCCTTACCTCTGCCCAGCAGAACGCGGCGACGAGTATCACCGCGGCCACTGCCAGCGAGAGAATCGGCGTAGAGCCCCAGGCGTAGGTCGAGCCGCCCCAGGTGGTGAGCAGGATGACGACCGTGACCGCGGCGCCGAGCAGGGCCGTGCCCAGGAAGTCAATCGAGTGCCGGGTGCGCTTGACCGGCAGGTGCAGCACCGCCGCGATGATGGCGAGCGCGGCGATGCCGATCGGCAGGTTGATGTAGAAGACCCAGCGCCAGCTCAGGTGCTGGGTGATGAAGCCCCCGGCGAGCGGCCCGACGACACTCGAAAGGCCGAAGACCGCACCGAAGTAACCCATGTAGCGGCCCCGCTGGCGGGGGCTCACGATATCGCCGATGATCGCCTGCGCGCCGACCATCAGGCCGCCGGCGCCGACGCCCTGCAATGCCCGGAATCCGATCAGCTCGGCCATGTCCCGCGAGAGCCCGGACAGCGCCGAGCCGATGAGGAAGATGACGATCGCCGCCTGGAATAGTTTCTTCCGGCCGTAGAGGTCACCGAGCTTGCCCCACAGCGGGGTCGAGATGGTCGAGGTCAGCAGGTAAGCGGTCACCACCCAGGACAGGTGGTTCAGGCCGTGCAGGTCGCCGGCGATCGTCGGCAGCGCCGTGGCGACGATCGTCTGGTCGAGCGCTGCGAGGAACATGCCGAGCATGAGCGCCCCGAGGATCACCAGGATCCTGCGGTGCTCGGCCGCGCCGATCTCGCCAGCCTCGGGGACGGCCACGGAGCCGGGACGTTCAGCCATCGAGCTCTTCCAGCTGCCTGTCGACATCGGCGGTGAACCGGCGGAGCAGCCGCGCGAGCTCGTTCTGCTCCGTCAGGGGCCAGCCGGCCAGGAGCCCGGTCAGCCAGGCCTGGCGCGCGGCGAGGAACCGGTTGATCGTCCGGCGGCCCTGGGCAGTGAGCTGCAGCCGGGTCGCCCGCCCGTCTTCGGCGTCCCTGGCCCGGCTAACCAGGCCCGCCCGTTCGAGTTGCTGGGCCTTCCGCGTCACGGCCGGAGCGTCGACGCGCAGCCGCTCGGCCAGGTCAGTGAGCCGTAGGCTCGTCCCCTCCACGTGCAGGACATAGACGAAGGCCAGGCCGGCCTGATCGATGTCAACCCGCGCCTCGGCGAGCAGGAACTCATGCAGCCGGACCTGCCGGAGGGAGCGGCCGAGCGAATGCAGCGCCGACTCGATCTCTCCGATCGCCTCGTCGGGCACCGGCTCGGCGGTGCCAAGAGCGTAGCCCTCACCTTGCATATCCCGCAGGCTAGCATAATGCTTACCTGCGTCAAGTAAATGACCGGGGCCTTGGTTGCCTGCGTCATGCAAATGATCTAGGTTGAGATACCGCACCTGCCTGCTTCTTCGGCTAAGCGCGACATCAGGAGAGGGTAAGCCAGATGCTCGACCCGGGGCCAGGGGCGGGCCGTCAGGACCGCTACAAGTGGGTGGTCCTGTCGAACACCACGCTCGGCATGACGATGGCCACGATCGACATGTCGATCATGCTGATCGCCTTGCCCGATATCTTCCGTGGCATCCACATCGACCCGCTGGCCTCCGGCAACAGCTTCTACCTGCTATGGATGATCCTGAGCTTCCTGGTTGTCACGAGCGTGCTGGTGGTGAGCCTGGGGCGGCTTGGCGACATGTACGGCCGGGTGCGGATGTACAACCTCGGCTTCGTCGTTTACACGTTCTTCTCGCTGCTGCTCACGATCACCTGGATGAGCGGGACGGCTGCAGCGCTGTGGCTGGTCATCATGCGGGTCTTCCAGGGGGTGGGCGCGGCGCTCCTGATCGCCAATTCCGCTGCCATCCTGACCGACGCCTTTCCTGAGAACGAGCGGGGGATGGCGCTGGGCATCAACCAGGTGGCCGGGATCAGCGGCTCGTTCATCGGCCTGGTCCTCGGCGGCCTCCTTGCCCCGATCCAGTGGCGGCTCATCTTCCTGGTGTCGGTGCCGGTCGGCCTGTTCGGCACGGTCTGGGCCTACCGCATGCTCCGGGAGGTGCCCAGGCGGACGACGGCGCGCCTCGACTGGCCCGGGAATGTCACCTTTGCCCTGGGGCTGGTGGGGATCATGGTCGGCATCACCTACGGCATTCAGCCCTACGGTCACCACACCATGGGCTGGACGAGCCCGTTCGTGCTCGGCTGCCTGACCGGCGGGGTAGTCCTGCTGGCGGGCTTCGCCCGCACCGAGCAGCGGGCCGCCGATCCGATGTTCCGCCTGTCGCTGTTCAGGATCCGGGCGTTCACCGCGGGCAGCCTGTCCTCCCTGCTGGCCAGCATCGGCCGGGGCGGGCTCATGTTCATGCTCATCATCTGGCTCCAGGGGATCTGGCTGCCCCGTCACGGTTACAGCTTCAGCCAGACCCCGTTGTGGGCCGGGATCTACATGCTGCCGCTCACGGCCGGGTTCCTGCTGGCCGGACCGGTCTCGGGCGTCCTCTCGGACCGGTTTGGCTCCCGGCCATTCGCCTCCGGGGGGATGATCGCCGCGGCCGGCTCGTTCCTCCTGCTCGAACTGTTGCCCGTCGACTTCTCCTACCTGGCCTTCGGCCTCATCCTGCTGCTGAACGGACTCGCCATGGGCGCGTTCGCCGCCCCCAACCGGGCGGGCGTGATGAACAGCCTGCCGCCTCAGCATCGCGGGGTCGGCTCGGGAATGAACTCCACATTCCAGAACAGCGCCCAGGTGCTGTCGATCGGGATCTTCTTCACCCTGATGATCGTCGGCCTGGCTGGCACGCTGCCCGCGGCCCTCTACCACGGGCTGGCGGCTCACGGAGTCCCCGCATCGGTCGCGGCCTCGGCCGCCCGGCTGCCGCCGGTTTCCACCCTGTTCGCCGCTTTCCTGGGCTACAGCCCCGTTCAGCACCTCATTGGCACGTCCGTGCTGGCCGGCCTGCCGGCTCACCAGGCGGCCGTGCTGACCGGCCGGGCCTTCTTCCCTGCGCTGATCTCGGCGCCCTTCGCCAGCGGACTGCACGCGGCGTTCGACTTCGCCATCGGCGCCTGCCTCGCGGCGGCGGGCATGTCCTGGCTGCGCGGCCGCAAGTACCACTACCGGGAGGACGCTGAGCCGGCCGCTGCCCTGGCGGTGGTGCCCGACCACTAGCCGCGGCCCGGTCCGGGTCCGGACGGGGCCCTTGCGGCCCGCGGCGGCCGCTGGCCGGTCGTCAGGCCTGGCTCGTGGCGGGCAGGCCCCAGGTGCAGCCGATGAAGTCGGTCCGTCCGGCGCAGGACTGGAAGGCGCCCGGGGCGCCGCCGTCACCAAGGACGTCGGCCCAGAGCAGGCGGATCACCGCCTCGCGGCTTTCCGCGTCCAGGTCCCTGGCGCTGCCGCGTGCCTGGGCGGCGTCCTTGGCTATGTCGTCGCACCCGGCGCGATGCACTCGGAAGATGCCTGAGCCGGTGCGGACCGCTGTGAGTTCCATGTGCTGCCAACTGTAATGTCGCCGGCATGGACGTTCGCGAGGTGGCAGTGGTCGGGTTCGGCACGATGGGCGCCGGCATCGCGGAGGTATTCGTCAGGGCCGGGATAGCGGTGGTGGCGATCGAGGTGGACCCAGCCGCGCTTGAGCAGGGGAAGGTCACCCTGGACCGGTCCCTCGGCAAGGCTGTGACCAGGGGCAAGCTGACCGAGCAGGAGAAGACGGAGATCCTTTCCCTGGTCCGCCCCGTCGGCTCCGTCGCTGAAGCGGCGGCAGCCGACCTCGTCGTCGAGGTGGTGCCGGAGCGGATGGAGATCAAGCGCCAGGTGTTCGCTGAGCTTGACCGGGTCTGCCGCCCGGAGGCGATCCTGACGACCAACACCTCCTCCCTGTCGGTCACCGCGATCGCGGCGGGCACGAGGCTGCCCGGCCGCGTGGCGGGCCTGCATTTCTTCAACCCGGCGCAGGTCATGCGGCTGGTCGAGGTGGTCACCACTGTTAGTACCGCGCCCGAAACCGGCCAGGCGGTGACCGATCTTGTCCGGCGGCTCGGCAAGACTCCCGTCCAGGTCGCCGACCGGGCCGGATTTATCGTTAATGCGCTGCTGCTGCCCTACCTCAACCAGGCCGCACGGATGCTCGAGACCGGCTACGCCACCCGGGAGGACATCGACGCTGCCGCGACGGCAGGGATCGGGCTGCCGATGGGCCCGCTGGCCCTGCTCGACCTGATCGGGCTGGACACCGCACTGTCGATACTCGAGGTGCTGCACGGCGAGTTCGGCGGCCCGCGGTTCAGTGCCGCCCCGATGCTGCGCAGGCTGGTCGAAGCCGGCCTGACCGGGCGCAAAACGGGCCGCGGGTTCTACGACTACGAGACGAAGGAGCCGGGTCAGCGGCCCGGTCCGGGCACGATTATTAACGGGGATGACACCGCCGGTCCCGCCACGGTGACGCTGATCGGCGGCGGAGCGGGTCCGGGGACGCCGCTCGGCGCGATGATCGCGGCGGCCGGCTGGCCGCTCGCGGCTGATCCTGGCGGCCCCGGTCCGCACGAGGCCGGCCCCGGCGGCGGCCATCGGGGCGGCGCCCCTGACGACAACGATCCGGACATCCACCATCCGGACATCCACCATCCGGGCGCCGGGTTTCCTGGCCTCCATGATCCGGGCGTCCGCGATCCGGGCGCCGGCCTGCCGCGCGACGCCGGCCCGGACCGGCTGATCATCGTGCACGCGAAGGAGCCAAGCGCCGGCGTCCTCGGTGCGGCGCTTGCCACCGGGCGGCCCGCCGACGCGGTCGGCCTGCACCTGGCCGGTGACAAACTCGCCGAACTCATCAGCACCCCGATGTCGGCACCCCGCGCGATCGAGGCGGCGGCCGTCCTTGCGGGCAGGCTCGGGGTGGCTGTCGTCCGCTGCAAGGACCGGCCAGGGTTCCTGGCCGGCGCGCTGCTGTACCCGCACCTGAACGATGCGGTCCGGATGGTGCAGGACGGCTACGCGTCGGCCGCCGATATTGACACCGCGATGACGCTGGGCTGCGGTTACCCGCGCGGCCCGATGCAGCTGCTGGACGCGGCAGGGGCCGGCCCGGCACTGGCCGTGCTCACCTTGATGCACGAGCGTTACGGCGATCCCGCGTTCGCTCCCGCACCATTGCTCGCCGAGCACGCGGCGGCCCGCCAGGCCTTCTGCTAGCGACCGCCGGCCCCGGACGGCTACCCTTGCCGCCCGCCGGCAGGCATCCAAAGGACTGCCATGAGCCGATAACCCTCGGCGCGCCCGCCCGGTCTGACCAGAGCTGCAGTCCGGTGATCATCCGCAGCGTCCCATGCCTTATTGTGGCGGCCGTGAGCCCGCGCAAGGCCCGCCGCCTGCCTGCCGATCTCCCGCGCAGGCCGCGCCGGGGCGGCAGGACGGTCGCGGCGGCCGCGGCACCGCCGCAGAGCGGGGACAGCGCGGAGCCAGTGACCCGGCTAGGGCCGCCGAAGACCGAGGAATGGCCGGACGGGACGTGGGTAGTCCGGCGCATACCCGGCGCTGCGGCGACCAAGATGTACCGCTGTCCCGGGTGCGACCAGGAGATCATGCCGGGCAAGCCGCACCTGGTGGTCTGGCCGGAACAGACCCCGGGTCCCGACGAGCGCCGGCACTGGCACAATTCCTGCTGGCAGCGGCGGCCGCGCCGGGCCGGGCCAGGGCCGAGCACGCACCGGTGAGGAAGACATGATGAGAATAACGGCGGCCGCGCCTGGCCGCGGAAGCACCGGTGCGCAGACATGACGCAGATTACGGCGAGTACGGTGCTGCCAGCGGTCCGCGAGACCGTAACGCTGCGGACGGCCGACGGCCTGAACCTGGTGGGCGAGCTCGCGCTGCCCGACGGCCGCGCTCCGGTCGCCACGTTGGTCTGCCTGCATCCGCTGCCCACCGCGGGCGGGATGATGGACAGCCACCTGCTGCGGAAGGCGGCCTACCGGCTGCCCGCGCTGGCGGATCTTGCAGTGCTCAGGTTCAACACCCGGGGCACCGCTTCCGATCACGGGGCCAGCGAGGGCGAGTTCGGCGCTGGCGAGTCCGAGCGTCACGACCTGGCCGCCGCCATCGAGTACTGCGTGGCGGCCGGGCTGCCGCGGCTATGGCTGCTGGGCTGGTCGTTCGGCACCGAACTCGCGCTGAAGTGGGGCAACGTCCCAGACGTGGCGGGAGCCATCCTGCTGTCGCCCGCCATGCACCGCGCCCGCGACTGCGACCTGGACGGCTGGGCGGTATCGGGCCGGCCACTGCTGCTGCTGGTCCCTGAGTTCGACGACTACCTGCGGCCCGACGAGGCGCGGGCTCGGTTCGCCCGGGTGCCGCAGGCCGAGATCGTGGTTGGGGAGCGGGCCAGGCACCTGTGGGTCGGTGAGCCGTATGTACGTATCGTGCTGAATGAGATCGTCCGGCAGCTCAACCCGGCCGCCTGGCCGCTGCCCACCGAATGGAAGGACTGACCGTGCTGAACCTCTTCGACCTGACAGGTAAGAACGCGTTCGTCACCGGGGCCTCTCGCGGGATCGGCCGGTCCATCGCGGTGGGCCTGGCGGCTGCGGGCGCCGACGTGGCGCTGGTAGCCCGCGGCGAGGACGGCCTCGCCGCGACGGCTGCGGACATCACCGCGTTGGGCCGCAAGGGCTTCGTGATCCCGGCCGATGTCACCAGCCAGCAGGCGGTGGCCGACGCGGCGGCTACGGCGATCGATCAGCTCGGTTACGTGGACATCGTCGTGAACAACGCCGGCGGGTCCAACTTCATGGTCGGCTTCCGCGACCTGCGGCTGACGGGCTGGGAGAAGCTGATGCGGCTCAACCTTGACTCGGCGGTCTACGTCTGTCACGCGTTCGCTGGCCACCTGCTGGAGCGCAGGCAGGGCTCGGTCATCAACGTGGCGTCGGTGGCCGGGGTAATGAGCTCGCCATTCCTGTCGGCATACGGCGCAGCCAAGGCCGGCCTGATCTCCCTGACCAAGTCCCTGGCTGTCGAATGGGGCACCGAGGGGGTCCGCGTCAACGCGCTCTGCCCGGGCTGGACGGCTACCGAGCTGAACCGCACCATCTGGGAGGACCCGAGTGCCGGGCCGGCCACCGTGGCGTCGGTGCCGATGCGGCGCTGGGGCACCGCGGACGAGATGACCGGGCCGGCCGTGTTCCTGGCCAGCCCGGCCTCGTCCTACATGACCGGCCAGGTGCTGCTCATCGACGGCGGTCAGACCGTCCATCCCTAGCGCGCGGCGCGGGTAACGGAGGTATTACTCCGTCCACCATTCCTTCTCGTCGCCGCTGACCGGCTTGCCGCCTGCCGACGGCTTGGCGGCAGTGACCGTGCCATTGCTCGGCTTTCCGTCCTGGCCAGCGCCACTGTGCTGGCCGGTGGCCGCCCCGCCGACGGCGGCTCTGGCGGCCTGGGTGGCCTGGGTGGCC
>Ga0187883_10000220_pt1 | contig 39251 bp, 21 predicted proteins | sample June2016WEW_20_1_2_FD_132966 | JGI IMG/M metagenome (GOLD analysis project Ga0187883, IMG submission 132966) | Peatland microbial communities from SPRUCE experiment site at the Marcell Experimental Forest, Minnesota, USA - June2016WEW_20_10 | ecosystem: Environmental > Terrestrial > Soil >...
CAGCGTAGGTCCTGAACACCGTGTCAGTGGTGGAGACGAGACAGGAAGCTTGGATCGTCGCGGAGACGCTGATTGAGGCGCTGGGAGTCGCCGCGTTGGCAGGCTTGGCTACGAGGCACAACGTGGGGATGGCCAAAGTGAATACCAGAAATGGGGCTCTCACGGGCATTGTGCATCTCCCAACCCGGAACACTGAACACCGTGCCAGCCGGCGCGAAGGTTTGGCTAGTAGCGAGCATAGCGGCTAACTACATTCGCGCGTGTGCGCGACATCACGACGATCGTGCCACTTAGGTTGTACTAGGAAAACGCCTAATGCCACCAGAATACGGCGAAATACGCGTAAGACGGAACAATCACGGGTGGAGAACGCGGGTGGAGATTTTGACTCTAAATCCGTTTCCGAAGCGACGAGGCAGTTCGGCTGAAACGAACGGAATTGCCTCTTGGGTCTATTCCGCGTAGCGCTAGCGCTTGACCTGTTCAGCGGCAGCCATTGAAATAACGCAGCCTTGAATTGAAATTGCCTCTTAGGTACCTCCAGTTGACCGCTAAGAGTCCGCTTTGCCAGTTGAGGCAGGCATTCGGGGCTTACCGGAATGCGCTGCCGCACCTCGCATCAGTGCAAACCTGCGATCGCCGAAGGTGAAACCACCTCGAAAGTGGCTTCCTGGCTAGCCGATGAACTGCCTCCGATCCAGACGGTGTAATGGGTCGCTTCGATCGTTGGCTTGTTCTCGAGGTTGAAAAAGGAGAGCTCGTTGAACCCCAGAGGGAAGCTGACCGGCTTCGATTCGCCGGGAGCAAGCGTGACGCGCCGAAAACCCTCGAGGCTTCGCACGGGCTGCTCAATGCTCGCCCCCAGGTTGCGAACGTAGCACTGAACCACCTCGGTTGCCGTGCGGTCCCCGGTGTTGGTCACGATCGCTGTCGCTTCAAGGAGAGGCAATGATTGGCCCGACAGGGCCTGCGCCAGCGGGATGCTGCTCTTCGATAACTCGACATCCTTATAAGAGAAGCTAGAGTAGGAAAGTCCGTAGCCAAAGGGAAAAAGTGCGCTGTTGGGAACATCCATGTAACGGGAAAAGAAACGGGTGCCGTCACCCGGCGGCTTTGACAGGTCAATTCCCGTCGGCGGGCGTCCTGTGGGGAATTGATTGTAGTAGAGCGGCTCCTGGCCAACGGCGCGGGGGAAGCTCATCGGCAACTTACCACTGGGAGAAACATCTCCGTACAAAACATTGGCGATGGCGTTCCCTGCTTCGGTTCCGGGGAACCAGACTTCCATGATTGCGGGAACATGTTTAGCTGCCCAATCAAGAACCAGTGGACGGCCCGAGAAGATAAGCAGTACCACTGGCTTGCCGGATGCGACCACGGCTTCAAGAAGCTGTTGCTGGTTGCCGGGAAGATCAAGGTATGCGCGGGAGCCGGCCTCGCCGCTCATGGCGCTCGACTCTCCAAGCGCAAGAATCACAACATCGGCTGCGTTGGCCACTTCGAGGGCTTCGGCAAAACCAGCTTGCGTGGAACCGTCGATTTCGGTTCCCTGCGAGTAGAGGAGAGTGGTCCCCAGTTGCTGGGCGCGCTGCGCCAGCGCTTGCCGCAGTGTGACGATGTCGCCTTCGTTTCCAGCGCCGGCCCAGGCTCCTATCATGTCTGCTTTGTCGTCGGCGAGCGGTCCGATAAGGGCAACGCGTTTGCGTGCTGGCGAAAGCGGGAGCAGCGGCGCGCCATCAGCGAGTTTGTCGTTCTGAAGCAGGACAAAGGACTCTTCAGCCGCCTGGCGCACCAGCGGCCTGTGCGCGGCAACCGCGGCGGTTACTTCAACACCCTCGGCGTAGGGATGCTCAAATAATCCAGTCGCGAACTTTACCCGGAGCACGCGCCGCACAGCTTCATCGACCACGGCCATTGGAAGCTGGCCGGATTTGATGAGCCCAGGCAACTGCGTGTCGTAGAAGTGCGACATCATATCGACATCGACGCCCGCGGTGATCGCCTTCCGGGTAGCAGTCGCAGGATCGAGCGCAATGCCATGGTTCATCAATTCCATCACTGCGGTGTAATCGCTGACGACGAACCCGTTGAAGCCCCACTCCCCGCGCAGAATGCTCGTCAGAAGAAACGGATTGGCGCTCGATGGTACGCCGTTGAGGGAGTTGAAAGCGCTCATCACGGTGGCGGCGCCGGCCTCGACAGCGGCCCGGTAAGGAGGCAGGTAGTCCTGACGAAGACGGATCTCGGACATGTCTGTCGTGTTGTACTCGCGGCCGGCCTCGGCGGCGCCATAGGCGGCGAAATGCTTGACCGAAGCGGCAACATTACCCGGCTTCGAGAGGCTATCGCCCTGGTAGCCGCGAATATATGCCCGTGCCATGGCGGCGCCGAGATAGGCGTCTTCACCGGCACCTTCCACAGTTCGGCCCCAACGCGGATCGCGGCTGATATCGACCATCGGGGAGTAAAACCAGCGAATGCCCGCGGTCGTAGCCTCTTCGGCAGCCATGTGGGAGAGTTCAGTGACGAGCTCCGGATCGAAGCTCGCGGCCAGACCCAGGGGCACCGGATAGATTGTACGAAAACCGTGGATGACATCCGCGCCGAAGAGCAGAGGGATGTGCAGACGGCTCCGGTCCACGGCAAGATGCTGATAAGTGTTTGTGCGCTCCGCGCCGATGGTGTTGAGCATTGAGCCAAGCCGGCCTGTAGCAGCCAGCTGCATGGCATTCACATGATTGCCGGACTCAGGGTTTAAAGCCGCAATCACGCCTTGCTTGCCCCTGGTTGGCGGCTCGGGAGAAACATCGCCAGTATCGTTGTATTGAACCAGCTGCCCGATCTTTTCTTCAAGCGTCATCCTGCGGAGCAGGAGATCTACTCGGGCCTCGAGGATTGGATCGGCAAGCTGTGCATTCGATGGACGCGCGGCTCCGGTCGGATGCTGCATTGAAGCCGGTTTGGCGGCTCGTGCCGCTGCATTCGGTTCGCATCCGGCCGTCACCAGCCAGACGACAATGCAGAAAAGAAGGCCGTGGAGGCGGAAGTTCACCCGGAGACCGGCGACAGGCGTATTCGCGAAAACTTCGCGTTGGCAGCACTTCGAAATCATTGGCGGCACAAATTCTCTCCAATGCACGGTCAGTGGACCGCGCTCCGTTGACCAACTGGTATTGAGCGGCAGGAAGGTGATCATGGGATTCATGCAGCCCATCGCGCAAGTTGCCTTCTCGATGACCTGGGACACGTAGCATACCGGGCGTGGCGCAATCGGCTGGCTCAACAATTCTCTCATCCTGCGCGAACAAGAATGGTCAAATGGGAACAGGTATCGCGGTGCTCCGCGCGATGCGCTCCAAATGGGGCAAACAAGCCTGGGGCCGCTACGGGTTCGTGGACGCCTTCCATCCTGCCGCCAACTGGTATGACACCGATGTTCTGGGCATCGATCAGGGGATTTCGGTCCTGATGGCGGAGAATCTTCGCTCCGGTCTGGTCTGGAAGACGTTCATGCACAACAAAGAGAATGTGCTCGCCATGCAGCGAGCGGGCTTTCATGGTCAAGGCTCGAAAGGTTGAATCAGAAAGAATTGGTGCTTCGAGTGAAAATACATTCCACCCAAAGCACCAAGTAGGGCCGTCTTCAGAACTGGAATCGCGCTGTCAATTCAAGCACGCGGCCTGCATCGCCACTCTGCGATTCGCCAAAGGTTGCGCTCTGAATGTTGGAGCCGCCGCTGTTGAATGTGATCGGCTCCAGTTGAAGAATGTTGAAGATGTTGTAAGCATTCACCTGCAGACGCAGCAGCACGGAATGGTCGAAGGGATTGAACGTCGTTTCCTTGGCAAAGCTCATATCGATGTCAAAGTAGCATGGGCCGCGAAAGCTGTTGCGGCCGATGCCCGGCACATAGAGCGGAGCATTTACGCTTGTCGGCGGAGTTGTGTTGAAGTAAGCTGGGCCGCCTTTGGGGAAATTAGAGCCTGTCTCCCAGGCATCGTTGGAGCAGCTTGAACCGGCGCCCCCGTAGTAGGCCAGCGGACGCGTTGGACCCACGAGGTTCGCTCCGGTAATCAGCTCATTTGCCTGAAGATCATACGTAACTGGTGTCCACGGGAAGCCCGTGTGATAAGTCACGATGCCATTGACCTGCCAGCCGTTGGCAACCGCCTTCACCATGTCGCCGCCGGAATGCACGTGCGGTATTTCATAAACTGCTGTCGCAGTGATTCGTTGGGTCACATCGTAGTCGGAAGGACCCCATTCCGTGGCGTTGTTGGCGGGATTGGTCTGGTTGGCATTGGCATCCGCCGCATCCCCGTTCGACACCTGGTCCAGGGACTTCGACCATGTGTAATAGGCAGAAAGATAGAGGCCATGAGCCGTGTGCCTTGAGAAGTTGACATTCAACGCGTTGTAGGACTGATTGGAGTCTGTCTGCGCGAAATAAGCGGCATACACCGGTGTAATTGCCGTTGTGCCACTACAGTTTGCAGTTGCCGGATAGCACTGGGAGTTGGTGAAGTTCTGATTCACCAGCCGCGCAAAATGACGGCCAACGCTGCCCGTATAGCCCACAGTACCGATAATGCTGTAAGGCAATTCATACTGCAGATCCAGTGAATACAGATCGGCCACAGGCTGTCTGGTGTTAGGCAACGCGCCGTAGACCTCATAGCTCTCATTATTTACAACGCAGTGCCCCGCGGTAGAGCCGTACTCGCAGGGAAATCCAGTAGCTGGATTGATGCCAAGAGCAAGCGCGGGATTGATCGGGTAACTGGACGGTGATGTGCTGGTCCCCATTTCATACTTCACGCCTGCTGAGCTGCTATTGCCCGCGCAACACAGGCCGAAGTTGGCTACGCCGGGCCCATCTTCGAGCGCGTTATTGAAGAGCGCGATGTCCAGGTGGTTGTAGGCGATGGCAAACCCGCCGCCGATGACCAGCTTCTGCTTGAGAGCGGGTGGCATATACGCAAAACCAACCTTGGGAGCCAGGTTATGCGGCTGCGAGTTCCAAAGGTTGTTGCGGAGCTGGAGCGTGATGCCGCTCAGTTGCTGACCCGCTGCCGAGCCCAGCACCGGGTAATTGATCATGGAGCCCTTGTTGTGTAGCGGCGTGAAATACTCCCAGCGCAGGCCCATGTTGATCGTGAAGTTGGGTGAAGCCTTCCAATCGTGCTGCACATAGCCGGCAATGTCCTGCGACCGGAAGTACCGCTGCGTCAGGGGAGTGCCGCCGGTCAGTGGGTTGGCTTCGACGGATTCGTAGATGGGCGCGTCGTTGGCCATCGTCCACAGGCCCTGCATGGCATATGTCGGCCTCTGGTCGCCGAGCAGGTTGTCGTTGTCCTGTTCAAAGCGCACTTCCGCGCCCGCGCGGATCACGTGCGTGCCCCAGGCGTGCGTCACCATGTCGCGCACTTCATAGGTGTTCTCCGCATACAGGGAAGGCGTTGTCGAGCCGGCATATGCGCCATATTGAATCGGCCAGGGCAACGTCTGCACATTGATATACGGAATGCCGAAGTTGGTCACGCCGGCCGCATCCCTCACTCCGTTATCCGCAAACCGGGTGCCGTTGGCGCGAGCTTCGTTCAGCCAGCTGGATGAGAACGTGTGAATGTAAATGGCAGTCGCAGCGGAGTTAAGCGGCTTGAAGGGTATATCCCCTTGCGGCCGCGATCCGGCCGCGCCGCTGATGCCGTAGTTGTCGAGCTTGGTAAAGTAGACGCTTCCGGCAAGGTGGTCTTTCGACGTCACATCATAATCGCCGCGTGCGTTGAACTGGTTGCCGCGGCTGTGGGCGGGCACATAAAGCTGCGCATTTTCTGCGTCGGCAATGCCGTCCAGGCCGCCGCCGAGTTGCGTATTCGCAGGGAAAACTCCAATCTGCGATGTGCCGCCGGGAGTGAGCGAGCCGATATCCAGCCCCCCGGTGACAACGTTGCAGTTCACTCCCACGGTCAGGCCCGCGCAACTGGGAGTCAGGATGGCCCGAATACGCGGCACCACATTCGCGGCTCCTAGAATCGCGGCGCTCACCCCACCGGCGCGATTGGCCACCACGGCTGAGCGATATTGCGAAGTTTCCACGTAGGAACTCGCGTAGGAGTTGTTGGCAGTGGTGAAACCTGCCCAGGAAACAAAGAAGAAAAGTTTCTTCTTCACTATCGGGCCGCCCAGAGAAGCTGCCCAGCTGCGCTGATCGTTGTCGACAACTGTTGGCGGCGCGTTCGAGGGGCCGCCCCACTTATTAACTGCATTCAGTCCCGCCTCGTCATACAGACCAAACATCGAACCGTGAAGGCTGTCGGTGCCGCTCTTGGTAACGATCTTGATCTGCGCGCCGGAGTTGCGGCCGTCGGATGCATCGAAAGAAGTGGAAACCACCGTCATCTGCCCCACCGCTTCCTCATTGGGCGAAACCACCGCTGAGCCGCCATGGGTTAGCGAGTTTACGCTCACGCCGTCCACCATGAAGTTGTTGTCGGCCTGGCGCTGGCCGGCCGCGGCGATCTGAACCTGATTCTCGGTCTGAAAGATTCCGGAGTTGGAGCCGCCGGGGCCTGCGCCATTGGGAAGAAAGACGGCCTGGCCCGTGCCACTGCGAGCGCCGTCGCCGGTGATGCCGGGCGCTGTGCGCAAGAGTTCATAGGGGTCGGAGCCAATGGTGGGCAAGCGCTGAATCTCCTCACTGTCGATGGTTGCCCCGATGCTCGCGTCCGCCGTTTGCAGCAGCGGAACAAGGTCACCGTTCACTTGAACCGATTCCGTCGCACCGCCCGGTTGCAACGTGATGTCCACATCCCGCGGCGTTTCAGCCTCCAGGGCCAGGTTGGTCACGTCGCTTGTCCTGAAACCATCAGCCGCAACCACGAGAGAGTATTGGCCCGGTGCCAATTCGCTGAAGTGATAAGCGCCGGTGTCATTCGTGATCGAGATTTGGATCGCCTGCGTCGCCGAGCTGGTCAGCGTTACAGTCGCACGGGAAATGCTCGCGCCTGTCTGATCGAGCACCGTACCGGCGAGGCTGGCGCCGAACTGGGCATGAACCGGCAGAGCTGAGACGAGAAGCAGCAGGAGCGCCCCTGTCCAGCAAGAGATCGTGGCGAGCAATGGTGTTTCTTCTCTCCGGTTCTGAATCACCAAACTATTTGAATCTGTCGATTGCATGGTGGCCTCCTGGCAACTGGTTGCTCCGCTTGAAGTGGGTCCGCCGTCTTTGTTTTGAGGTGTCGTGTGTTTTCTCGCATCTCGCACACGACCAACTCAGTACCGGCAAACGGACGCCATTCGCCGAAACTCGCGTCGTGCCTCCGTGTTTCGATCGAACAACGCTCGTATCGAAGCAAAGCGGGGACAGGCACGCGCACGCAATTCCGCATCCACGCCGGACGCATAGTTGGATGCATAGTCGTATGTACGTGGATTTCCGGTCAGAATCTGTATTAAATTGCTCAGTCTCGAAAGAAGATTCCGCTCAGGGTATTGAACTTGTCAGCGATCGGCTTCGGTATTCCTGATCCAGAGTGAATTCAAGTCTCTGGCAGCACCTGGACAGTGACTCAGCAGATATGGGCGAAGCGGTTCAGGATTGAGTAATCCGTCGGTATGAAATCGCAGATCACGAAGATCTCATTCGCATGAAATGGCGTCTTGATTAGAGGCTCCCCGGGCGCCGCCATTTTCTCCATTTCATTGGGTGTAATAGACCAGTTAGCCCCAGATTAAGACTGATTCCGAAGGATTCCGGCAAATCGGAGCCTGGGTCAAATGTTGGTGAATCGGCGACCCACTCAGCGAACACCTGGAAGCTGCAATCGACGGTTCCGGTTGAGTCACCGGCTACTCTTCCCTAATGCATTTTTCGGGTTGGGAAGGGTTGGCGATAAACCGCCGGGAGCCAGGAGAAACGAGCCACTATCCTGATCGAAAAGTTCGTTACGCCAATGGTGCCAGTTGGGAATCACTTCTGTCTCTCGGGTAGCCGACTGCACCTTTGTACGCGGGGATCTCGGGAGACAATGCCCGTCTTTGTGATTCACGGTTAGCGCTCCGGGTCAATGATTTCGAATTCGACAGTGTGAGCACAAAGCATTTCCCAAAAAGTTCCGGCGAAGGTCACCTATCGCTGTGTCTAGTAAGGCAACTGACAGGGTTCTCTTGGCCTTGTGGGCCGCAAAGCCGCTCGATTATTCTCGACGCTAGCTCTTCACTTTCGTGCTGCTGATAAACCTTGTGCGTGACGGAATTTTCCTCGAGAGCATGGCCTCTGCAGCGCACGGTCCCGGAATCGCTCAGAGTTGCAAGTGCAGCGGCGAACCATGCATCATGCTGGTTTAAGGAGTGCGGCCGAAAGCATGCCCTCGTACCAGAGTCTCACCAGAATCGGACTCATTGTTGCTGCTTGCCTGGGCGTCGGGAGCCTGACCAATTGCCCCGGCGCGTGGGCGGCGTGCAACGGCCCGGCTTCTCTTGAAGCGCAGATCCGCGCGCATCCGGATGCCGAGGCTTATGTCGCACTGGGCGTCTGGTTCGATCGACATCAGCAGTGGGAATGCGCCGATCAGACAATCCGGTCCGGGTTGAAGATTGCGCCGGACTCCGCGCGTCTCAACTATCTGCTGGGGCTCGGCCTCTACACGTCAGGACAAGCAAAAGAGGCAATCGCGCCACTCCGGCAAGCCGTTCACATTGATCCCGACGTGCTGCAGCCGCATCTGTTGCTTGGTGCCGCGCTGGCCCGACTGGGCGATAATCGGGAGGCTCTGGGAGAATGGCGCGCGGCGCTCAATATCGATCCTTCCTCAAAAGAAGCGCTGGATGGGTTGGCACGGAGCCTGATTGCCGTCGGGGATTACGACACGGCAATTCAGGCCCTGCGCTCCGCCCCGCTCGATGAGAAACTGACCTTTGATTTAGCCGCCGCCTACAAGCAGGCGGGTATGTACGATGAAGCCGCGCAGGCGTTGAACCAGGGCCTGGAATCGTTCGCGGACTCCGACGCCCTTACCGCGGCCCTGGTTGCTCTCAATGTCGACGAATCTCATTTTCAAGATGCAACCTTGCTGGCCGAAAAGATCGCTCGCAGGAGGCCCAACGATCTTGAAGCGCAGCGCATCTATTTGCGCACGCTGGTCATCACGGGAAACAACGAAGTGGCGGCGCCGTTGGCGCGCAGCCTCTTGGCTCTGGCCCCGCATGACGCCGACCTTCTCAACCTGAACGGCCTGCTCGAGCAAAAGGCTGGTGACTTTGCGGCGGCGCGCAAACACTTGGAAGAAGCGGTAGCTTTGAATCCCAATGACTACAATCCCCGAGTGAACCTGGGCGTGGTGCTTGCCGAGCTAAAGGATGCTGCGGGCGCGCGGAGACAGTTCGAGAAGGCCATCGAGCTTGGCACCGATGAACCGCAGGTCCACTTTGAGCTAGCCAAGGTTCTACGCTCGCTGGGCGATATGCAAGCAGCTCAGCTGCAACTCGCGCTTTACCAGCAAAAACTGAAGGAGAAATCGGACCTGGCCGTCGCTGTTTCCAAGGCAACCGAAGCAGCAGAGGCGGTCAAGTCAGGTGACAACTCCAAGGCCGCCGATCTGTATCGCCAGGCCTGCGCCGCGCTACCCGGGAATGCCGGCTTGGCGTACCGGCTGGCCATGGTCCTGGACAGCATGGGCGACGCGAATGGCGAACGCACGGCGCTCGAGCAGGCGGTCAAGGCCAACCCGCATTTTGCTCCGGCGCAATATCGGCTTGGCTACATGGATTTCCAGGCCGGAGACAACGCCGCGGCGGAGCGGGAGTTCCGCGCGACGGTCGAGGCGCTGCCCGACGATGCGGAGGCCTGGATTTCACTGGCCGCCACGCTGGACCGCCAAGCGCACCTGGACGAGGCGCGCGCCGCGATCGCTCAGGCTTTGCAATTGCAGCCCGACAATGCGGCTGCGCGCGAATTGAGCAAGAAACTGGCTGAGGCACAGGATCAGCACTGAAGGTGTCGTGCCCTTTCACAGCGGCTTGAAACTGAGACACTACAACTGAGGGCCTTCATTTGAGGTTTGGAGAGGATTTCTCGCAGTGACGATTCGCAAGAACGCCGATCACTGGACCCGCCGCCGATTGCTCAGCGCTGCTCCCGCTCTTTTGGCTCCGGGGCTGATCTCGGCCCGGCTCTCATCGGCGAACGAGGGACGCAAACCGGCCGCGCCGTTCTCCCGGTTCGTCGATATTGCCCAGTCTGCCGGCCTGCGGGACACCATCATCTACGGCGAGGCCGACAGCTTCACCTACATCATCGAATCCATGGCCACCGGCTGCGCCTTTTTCGACTACGACAATGACGGCTGGATGGATATTTTCATCCTAGGCGGACGCACGCTCGCGGGAACTCCTCCCGGTTCCGGCAACCGGCTCTATCACAACAATCGCGATGGCACGTTCACCGACGTGACCGCCAAATCCGGGCTCTCCGATCCGGGCTGGGCCCAGGGCGTTTGCGTGGGCGATTACAACAACGACGGCTGGGAGGATCTCTTTCTTACGTACTACGGGCAAAACCGGCTATATCGCAATAACGGCGACGGCACCTTCACCAATGTGACCGCCGAGGCGGGCCTGCTCTACCCCAAGACTCGCTACAGCACCGGATGCACCTTCATGGATTACAACCTCGACGGCCATCTCGATCTTTTCGTCTCCAACTATCTTGAGATCGATTTGGCCACTGCTCCAAAGCCCTCCCTGGCTGTTTCCAACTGCAACTACGAGGGCGTAGCGACGATGTGCGGTCCGCTGGGCCTGCCCAAGGCTCAGCACTACCTTTATCGCAACAATGGCGACAGCACCTTTACTGACGTCTCTCGCGAGTCCGGTATCGCCGCACTGCGCGGTTCCTACGGCCTGACGGCGCTCAGCATCGATGCCGACGAAGACGGTTGGCCTGATATCTTCGTCGCCTGCGATATGACTCCCTCGCTGCTGCTGATGAACAACCACGACGGCACATTCCGCGAGGAAGCTTTGCTGCGCGGCATCGCAGTGAGCGGCGAAGGCCGCGAGATGGGCGGCATGGGCACGGCCGTTGGCGACTACAACCTCGACGGCCATACCGATATCGTCAAAACACACTATTACAACCAGGCCAACGGCCTCTACCGCAACGACGGCAAGGGAAACTTCGACGACGTAACGGTGGAAGCAGGCCTCAATAAGGAAACCCGCTTTGTCTGCTTTGGCGCCGGCATCGTGGATTTCGACAACGATGGCTATCCCGACATTCTGCTCACATCCGGCACGGTCTACCCGGAGGTTGCACGCGTTTCACCGCGATTTCCGGAGCGCAGTCCGCGAATTCTGTTTCGCAATCAGGGCGATGGCACTTTTGTTGAGATGGGTGCCGATGCCGGCCCGGGCATTGATGCGCCCCATTGCAGCCGCGGCGCCGCTTTTGGCGACTTCGACAATGACGGCGATATGGATGTGCTGATCATGAACGTTAACGAGCCACCCACGTTGCTGCGTAACGACGCCCCCTCCGGCAACCACTGGATCAAGGTTCGCCTGGAAGGCGTCAAGAGTAACCGCAGCGCCATCGGCGCGCGCGTGTTGGTGCGCTACGCGGGCAAGTTGCAGGTCCAGGAAGTCTTGAGCGGATGCAGCTTCCTCTCGTCAAATGATCCGCGCCTGCACTTTGGCCTGGGTCCGGCAACTACGGCGGACATTGAAGTCCGATGGCCCGCCGGACTGATCGAGCACTTCCACGGCGCGGCCGCCAACCAACTGCTGACTTTGCGCGAAGGTGCGGGGCAAGTAAAAGGCCGCCCATTCCAGTGAGGCAATCCTTACGCTCCGGGAACCGATGCCGCGCGGCACAGACGCGTAACTCCACTTCAGTATGTCAGTTGCAGTTCCAACCCCTTGCCATCGTCCGGGACCAGGGCCGAGATGCGGTGGTGTTCTGCGTCAAAGTTGGTGGAAACTGGTCGTGCGCCGGAACCGTCGAGTGTTGAGCTACCGGCGCTCGCAGCCTGTTCGTCGGCCCCGTAGACCTCGATCGAAAGCTGCGTCCACCAGGGCGCAAAACTACCCTGATGAGGCGTTATCGTCACGATGAGTCCGTGCGCCGCGAGCTGACATGTGAATCCCATGCGCAGGAAATCGCCTTTTCTGAAGTCGTAGCTGACGCCGTCATCCAGGTAGAGGCTTCCAGCACAATTCTCGCCAGGCTCTGTTGGCGGATAAACACGCAGCGTGAGCGGTCCCTGCGGCTTCTCGTCGGTGCTTTGCACCAGCGGTTGTTCGGGCACGATGGCGCCCGCGCGAACAAACACCGGAAGCGTGCTCACGGTGTTATGCAGGCGAATCTCCGCCTTGGTAGCCGGCGTCTTATCGCTGGCTGCCATGCCTATGCTGTTCGCTACGCGAGCTCCGGTCCAGTAGTCGTACCAACCCACAGAGGGCAGTGCCACGGAGTAGTCGTCCAACTCGTCGGGAAAGGGGCTCTCTGCAATCAGCAGGTCTGGCCCGAGAAGAAAACTGCCGCTATCGCTCGAGTCAAGCGGCTGTCCATTGATGGCGTCATTCGGAAACTCCAGAAAAAGAGGACGCATGAGCGGCAGTCCCGTCCGGCTCATCTCTTCTGCCGTGGTGTAGATGTACGGCATCAGGCGGTAGCGTTCCTCAATATAACGGCGTCGCAGGCTAAGATCCTCTGGCGCTCCGTCTTCCCACGGCTCCTGGGGATTGCTGCCAATGGTCGTGTGGTCACGGTCAAAGGGCTGGAAGGCCGCCAGTTCAAGCCAGCGAGTAAGCAGCTCGGGCTGCGGAGAGCCGTTAAAACCGCCCACGTCGGCCCCGCTTATGGCAAATCCGCTCAGACCCAGGTTGAGCAGTTGTGGAATGGTCTGGCGCAGATGGTTCCATGTGCTGGAATTGTCGCCAGTCCAGACGGCGGCGTAGCGCTGTCCGCCCGCATAGGTGGCACGGGTCAACACGAATGGCCGCACGTTTGGCCTGAGCTTTAGCACGCCCTCGTAGGTTCCGCGGCTGTTTTGCATTCCGAAGATGTTGTGAACCTCAAGGTGGGTGGTCACGCGTGTAACAAAGCCCGGCTCCTGGATGCGGTGCAGTACATCGTCGGGCATCGTCTTCCAGGGGGCGTCGAAGACGCTCGGTTCGTTCATGTCGTTCCAGAAACCGGCGACGCCCTTGGCCACGAAGTCCGCGTAGAGAGTGCCCCACCAGTCGCGCGACACATCTTGCGTGAAATCGGGAAAAAGGGCTTTCCCAGGCCAGACGACTCCTACAAAGTTGGAGCCGTCGGGGTTCTTAACGAAGTGGTCGCCGGCAATCCCTTCGTCGTATGGCTTGTAACCGATGTTTGGCTGGTCCGCGATGTGCAGGTCGGTAATGAGCACCGTCCGAAAATGTTCGGCTCTCAGATCGTCAATCATCTTCCCAAAGTCAGGAAAGCGCTCGGGGTCCACGGTAAAGGGGCGGTACTTGAATTGGTAATCGATGTCCAGCCAGATGACATCTGCTGGAATGTGCTCGCTGCGTAGTTTAGCGGCAATGCGCATGACTTCAGACTCGGGATAGTAGCTGTAGCGAGATTGCTGATAGCCTAGCGCCCACATTGGCGGCAATGGCGTGGCGCCGGTGAGCCATGCCCAGTTCTCCACTACCTTCTTCGGCTCCGGACCATACAGGATGTAACAGTCCAGCGGGCCGCCTTCAGAGCCAAAGGAATAGCCGTCCCGGTCCTCCTTGTTGAAGTCGAAGCTTGAGCGCCAGGTATTATCGAGAAAAATTCCTGCCGAGACGCCCTGCCTGAAAGTGATGAAGAAGGGGATCGACTTGTAGATGGGGTCGGTCGACTCCTGCCAACCAATATCAGTGTTCCAGTCGACGAAGGCCTCGTTGCGGCGGTCCAACGGCCCCGTTTTGTCGCCCAGGCCAAAGTAGTGCTCGTCCACCGGCGACTTCATGTGAACGCGGAAGGCGGCGCCGTGGTACTCGATGGGCCTGCCCGGAATCTGCGCAACGATGATGTGGCCCGCCATATCAGTCACTGTCAAACTCAACGGATCCTTTTCGACTGTGACATGGAGTTTGGCGGTTTTGAAACCGACTGACGTCGCTGTGGGCTCGGGCGTGACAGGAATTGCGGAGGTTCGCGACGAGGGGAGCACGGCCCATGACGCGTCCTCTGGAAGTGCTCCTGCGGGGCCTACGCGAATCCGCAGAACGTCGTCGCGGAGTGCGATGATCTGCATGATGGCGCCGCCGGATTGAATCTCAAGTCCACTTGCTGTTGCCCGAGAAGATGAAACTCTGTCCAGCCGGACAAGGTCTGGCTGTTGCTGGGCCTCAATCGTTAGATTCGTTGTTGACGCCAGGGCCAGGAACAAAATCGCTGTCACAAAAAACGAAAGGCGTTCTGACTTTTGCACGCAGGACCTCATCGGGATCGAATTTCTTCGCTGTCGAAAAGAATAATCCAATTGCCACTTGCACTTCTTCGTGCCTTGATTCGTGACCCGGGAGAGATTCTGCCTGCGAAGGCGGAGCCCGTTTGGCAATGTGGCTCTTTCGCCTCCGCGCGTGCGATGCTAAGCAGACAGGTGTGCTGCGCCGGCATCAGCCGGAGTGGATTTCCTGAGTAAATGCGGGTCGTCGAGGTCTTCGACCTTTTGGGTCAGCAGCGCAGCCAGCATAAAGAAGACTCCCCCTGCGACCACCGCGGCAAGGCGATTGTTGTTCAGCAAATGGTCCATCACCCAGCCGAACCAAGCGATGCCACGATCTCCGGAATGACCACGAAGGAGTTGAAGATTCCCATGTAGACACCGGTTTTTCCCGGAGGCAATGATCCGGAAAGAATGGAATAAGGCATGGAGAGCGTACTCGCCCAGGCGATCCCGACGCCGGTCATGGAGAGCAACAGCGGATACTTGCTGTGAATCAGGGCCACGGACAGGAGTCCAAAGCCGCCGCATATCAGGCACAAGCTATGCGTTGCTTTGCGGCCAAGCTTGAGTGCAATCGCAGGCAGAGCAAAGGAAAATGCGAAACACACCAGCGAATACATTCCAAAGCAAACGCCCGCCCACTCCGCTCCCGCCGAATAAAGGGGAGAGTTTGTGTCGGAGGCGCCAAAGACATTGCGCGCCACCGCGACCGGAAAGTAAAGCCACATGCAGAACAGGCCAAGCCATGTGGAGATCTGGACCCAGGCGAGTTGCCGCATCGTATGCGGCATCTCGTGGACCGAAACCAGGATTTCGCGAACCCCAGCCGCGATGCCCGCTCGCTCGGCCTTTTGCTTGCGAAACTCCGCCATGTTTTCCGGTGGATACTCTTTGGTGGTGAAAACGGTCCACAGCACGGCGCACAAGAAGGCCGCTGCGCCTATGTAGAAAGAAAAGCGCACCGTGAAGGGAATCGTGCCTGCGATCCGGGTCTGGGCGATGTGAAACACATTCGTCAACAGGAAAGGCAGCGCCGAGGCAATCACAGTACTGAGGCCAATGAGAAGGCTCTGCATAGCGAAGCCTTGAGTGCACTGGGATTCAGGCAGCAAGTCGGCCACGAACGCGCGAAAGGGCTGCATGCTGATGTTGATGCTGGCATCAAGAACCCAGAGCAGCCCCGCTGCCATCCACAAGGCGGAACATCGCGGCATGAGGATCAGCGCCATCGAGCTCAGAATCGCGCCGGCAAGGAAGTAAGGCCTGCGCCTGCCGAGAGGGCCCCATGTGCTGTCGCTGGCCTGGCCGACAATCGGTTGCACCAGCAATCCTGTCAGCGGCGCAGCCAGCCACAGAATCGGAATTTGATCGGCCCGCGCCCCGAGGTATTCGTAAATGGCGCTCATGTTCGCCATCTGTAATCCCCAACCAAACTGGATGCCGAAAAAGCCGAAGCTCAGGTTCCAGATCTGCCAGAACGTGCGTGGTGGTTTGTCCATGAATTCGACTCTCCAGCTTTCCTTTAGAGGATTCATCCTAGCGATCGCAGAGCGCGGTCAGCGATCGCAGTCTGGCGCTTAATTCGCTGTTCAAAACGCCCGGGCCATAACGCCATTTCCAGTTTCCGCTCACCGTACCGGGAAGATTCATACGCGCAGGACTGCCCAGCCCCAGCACATCCTGCAATGGAACAACCGCAACACCGGCGACGGAGGTCTCCACCGCGCGGATCATGCTCCAGTTGATCTCCGCGTCATCATGAAAGTCGAGATAGGCGCGCGCGAGTTCATGCTCTTTGCGCACGTCCTCCGCAGTGCGGGTGCTGTCGGCAGCACCTGTACTTAACCACCAGCCAACCGCTGTATCGTTGTCGTGACCTCCGGTGTAGGCGACCAGATCGCGGCTGTAATTGTGGGGACGAAAAGACGGCGCCTGCGGATCCGTGCCAAATGCAAACTGCAAGATGCTCATCCCCGGTAGGCCGAATTCCTCTCGGAGTTGTTCTACTGGCGGCGTGATCACTCCCAGGTTCTCCGCCACAATCGGCAGTTCACCAAACTCGTTCCGCAGCGCCGACAGAACTTTGCTTCCCGGCGCCTTCACCCAGCGCCCGTGAATCGCAGTCGCCTCTCCGGCGGGAACTTCCCAATAGGATTCAAAGCCACGAAAATGATCGAGCCGCACAAGATCGAAAAGGGCGAGCGAGGCGCGGAAGCGCTCAATCCACCACCTGAATCCGTCGGACTCCAGTACGTCCCAGCGATAGATCGGATTTCCCCAGAGCTGTCCGGTGGCGCTGAAATAGTCGGGGGGTACGCCAGAAACCACGGTGGGACTGCCTTGATCGTCGAGATAGAAGAGTTCCGGACGTGCCCAAACGTCCGCGCTGTCGTGCGCAACGTAAATGGGGATGTCGCCCATGAGCCGGATGTCGCGCTGTCGGCAATAGTTCCTGAGGGCTTCCCATTCGCGGAAGAATTCGAATTGCCAATACTTGATATCGTTCAATTGGCGCGCAAGCCTGAGCGTCCACACGCTGATGGCGTTTGGGTCGCGAAGACGAATCGATGCGTCCCATGTCGTCCACGCCGTTCCGTTGTGCACATCCTTCAGGGCCATGAAGAGGGCGAAGTCGTCGAGCCAAGGGCTGGCGCTTTCGCAAAAACGGTCGAAGGTCGCGCGATCCGCGCCAGATGCATCGGCAAAGAAAGCCTCGGCTGCCCGGCGCAGCGCCGATCGCTTGAACTGAATCGTCGCCCCAAAGTCGATAGAGTTCTCCGGGAACGGCGGCGCCTGAGCCAGGTCCGATTCCTGGAGCAGTCCCTGGTCCCGCAAGCGCTCAAGGCTCAGCAAGAGCGGGTTGCCGGCAAATGCGGAGAAGCATTGGTAGGGAGAATCGCCGTATCCAGTGGGATTCAGTGGCAGTACCTGCCATAACTTCTGTCCGGCAGCGAGCAGAAAGTCGGCGAATTCGTAAGCACATGGCCCGAAATCCCCGATGCCAAAGCGGCCAGGCAAAGAAGTGCAATGCAACAAAATGCCGCTCATTCGTGGGAGTTTCACGCTTCGCAAACATACGCTGGCCAAAGTTACCCGGTCAAGCTCGGGGCTGAGCCCGGTCATCCCTCGATGCTCTTTTAGCGTTCGTTCAGGTCGACTTCATAGAGGTTGACTGCAGGAGTGTCAGCGGTGACGACAGGAAGGTCGCCGGGGGCAAGACCGATGAGGCGGTAATCGGTGGCCGCAATGGGACGCAAATTGTCGATCGTCGCGACCAGTTGCGGCTTGCCGGCGGGCACGGCGATGCGGTAGATGGGCTTGCCCGCGGCGAGGAAATCCTGGAAATAAATGGACCGGCTATCTTGCGACCAGGTGGGGTCGCCCACCCCCTGGGCAGTCAGAGTGGCCCACCGGCTCGTGTTGCGGTCGAAGAGAAGCAGCGCACGTTGATCGAGTGGCATGGCAGCGATAAAGCGGCCGTCAGGCGAGAGACGCGGGCTGAAGAGTCCGGTTGAGCCGGGAATTTCGGTTACTTTATTCGTTTGGAGACTGACCAGATAGATTGCTTTCGGCTGGCCATTGTCCATGCGATCAGGCAGTCGGCCAAAAACGATCGATTGACCGTCGGGGGACCAGGCCGGATCGGCTTCGTTCCGATCCTCGTTGAGCACCGGTGTGAGCTTTCCGCCCTCGGCGTCGATGAGATAAATCTTCCACGGCTTGCCCGGTTCTAGGCCCATTACGGCCAGACGGCGGTCGTCTGGAGACCACTTCATTGTGAAGATTCTCTGCAGCGGGGTGGTGAGTTGGATGCGCTCGCTGCCATCTACCAGGCTGCGCCAAAGCGAATTGTCAGAGGCGTTGAGCCATGCAATCCATTTGCCGTCGGGCGAATACTGCGCCAGCGAAGCCGCGCTCAGATTTTGGTCGAGTGTAGTGAAGGTGGAAGATTTAGGCATGGCGCGGAGCAGTTCATATTGCGAGGTGGCGCCGATGAAATAGACGCGATCACCGCCCGGCGCAGTGCTGGGAGCCTGGTAATGTAGCGGCCCGTTCGTGACCTGTCGCGGCTCACGATCGGCCAGGTACCAGGGCCGTTCGCGTCGCACCCAGATTTCGCTATGGGCACTGTCGCTGTGCGAGGACTGAAACACGAAGTATTGGCCGTCGGGAGTCCAGTTTCCGCAACACTCCGAGGCAGGCTGGCTCCAGCCGGGAAAGAGCGAATGGGCGTTGGAACCATCCGCCGCAACCTCCCACAGCTCCGAGGTCTGACGCTTGGGATCTCGCAACGTGAAGCGCAGCCGGCTGCCGTCAGGTGACCAGCGTAGCCAGAAAGCCATGCCCTGGACAGTCAGCAGCCGGTGGGGATCACTACCGTCCGCTGCAACAATGGTGAGCTCGTTTCCACTGGCCACCAGAAGCCGCTCTCCGTCCGGCATCCATGTGGCATCGTGCGCCAGAACATTGGGAACTCGGCGAGCATCTCCACCTAAGGTTGGCACAATCCACAACGGTTGCTCTGGCTCCGCCTGCAAATGGCCCCGCACGACGAGCTTTGAACCGTCAGGCGAGAGTGCGCCGATGAGCGGCGCGCCAATCTCAGACGGCAAGGGAAAGTTGCTGATTTCGCCGTTCGCAGCCAATGCGACGGCCAGCACAGGATTGCCGTTGTCCATGTGGGAAAAGTAGATGCGAGTCCCATCACTGGCCGAGCTGGAGAAACTCTCGACATCCAAATCGTTGGTGAGCACATGGCCCGAAAAAGTGACTTGAACGACGCGGAAAGGTCGGCGAACAGGCTGGCGAACGATCAGAAACAAGCCCAGCAACAGGCAAACCAAAGCCAGACATCCTGCCAGCCACCACCCGAGGGGGCTACCTGCTCGCGCCTTTGCAGCAGAAGAATCCGCAACTCCCGCAGAGGCGTGCGGATCGACCACTTTAACCGGAGCGATGAAGCGGTAGCCTCGCTTGGCCAGGGTTTCAACAAAGCGCGGGTTCTCGGCGGAGTCGTTCAGGGCTTCGCGCAGCTTGTTCACGGCGATCCCGAGGCTGTGGTCGAAATCGACGGTGGTGTCCGCACCCCAGAGTTCCAGTTGTAGAGTCTCGCGGGAAACCACCTCGCCTGGATGTTCCAGCAAAGCCTCCAACAGTTTGAAGGGTTGGCTCTGCAGGTGGACGCGCACGCCAGAGCGGCGCAACTCCCCTGCTTCCAGATCGGCTTCAAAGATGCCGAACTGCATCCTCCTGACGCCGTTCCTCTGTGCCGCCGTGTTCATATCTGTTCCAGCAAGCCAAGGTAACTGAATCAGTGTACGAGCAAAGCACCAAAAGGGTACAAACGGCAAGTGGGAGGTCTTAAACCCATCGAATAATCAGGAGAAGTGGAGTGGCAGGCTCTTAAGAATGAATGGCTTATTTGATGATGCTCAATTGATGGCGAATTGGCGGCTTGTGGATTGACCACCGTTCACAGAGAGGCGTTTCCTCATCCCTGGTTCCGAGGAGAGGTGTTGAATCCACCCGAATCTGCCTCGAAGAGTCAACGCTTGTCAACGTAGTTTTTTGGAGGACTTTGTGATGTTGAAAACAGCCAGCTTCCTGACCTGCCTTGAACGCCATGCCCGGTTGATTGTGGCGGCGATCGCCGTGCTGGTCATCTCCCTTCTGGCGCCTGCCCTGAGGGCGCAGACTGATACAGGTAGCGTTACCGGGACGGTGACCGATCCGTCGGGTGCCGTTGTCCCCGATGCCACCATCACCGTGACCGAACTCGCGACCAACCGCGTGGTCTCTGTCCAGAGCCTGGCCGATGGAAGCTTCGCCGTGAATGCTTTGGCTATTGGAAACTACAAGGCCGAAGCAACCAAGGCGGGCTTTGAAGGTGAGGACACCACGTTTCCCCTGCAAATCTCCGAAGTGAAAGTTCTCAACTTCAATTTGAAGGTGGGGTCCACCAGCCAGACGGTGGAGGTAACGAGCGCAAGCCAGCTGATCGACACGTCCACTTCATCGGCCGGCGAAGTTATCGAAGGAAACCAAGTCACTGATCTGCCGCTCAACGGCCGCAACTTCACCACGCTGGCTCTGCTCACTCCCGGCGTGGGCCGCGGCCAGTACTCCGACAATGCGAGCGCTCCGGCCAATAATGCGGAAACCTGGCGGAATGCCGATTCCGGCGCTGCGGCACTGGCTGTCGACGGCCTGCCCCCGCAGTCGAACAACTTCCAGATCGATGGCATTGACAATAACGAATCGCTTGTCAATACGATCGTGATTTTCCCGGCGATCGAGGACATCGCCGAGTTCAAGACGACGACCAGCACTCCTCCGGCCGAGTTTGGCCGCTCCGGCGGCGGCGTAGTACAGGTCGCTACCAAATCCGGCACCAACGATGTTCACGGTGCTGTGTATTGGTTCAACCGTTCCAAGATTGGCGCCGCGGACGTCTTCAACTACACGTCTACTCCGCAAACGCTTCCGGAGCTGAGCCGCAACCAGTTCGGCGGCGCTGCGGGCGGACCGCTCTGGAAGAACAAGCTGTTTGCCTTCGGGGATTACCAAGGCTGGCGCGAAAGCATTCCGGCAGGGACGAGTACGACGCATGTGCCTACGGCTTTGATGCGCAATGGTAATTTCACTGAACTGCTCAGCTCGGCGGGGACGGGATCAGCAACGAGCGTGCCCATCGATGCCATCTGCCCGAACCTGTACACAACCGGCTCCACGCCAACTCTCCTGCCTCAGTTTGCCGCCGGATACGGCTACGTTTATAACCCGCAAACCTGCTTGCCCTTTGGCTGGGTGGGCGGCGTCGGCGCCTCGCAATCTGGAAACGCCGCACTCAACATCATTCCAAGTGCCGACCAGATCACCGTCGGCGCGAGCTACCTGAATGCGTTTCCCAATCCGAATATTTCGGGCGCCAATATCGCAACAAACTCGAACAATTTCTCGTATGCGCAGTCCAACGTTGAGACATTGAACGATTACGACGCGCGCCTGGATTGGAATCTCACCGCCAAGGATACCGTCTTCGCGCGTTACAGCATGGGCGATGACTTCCTGCACAACACCCTGTCGCTGCAGGATGCCACTCACGCTCTGCCCTCCGGGAATGGCTTCAACCCGTCACACCCACGTCAGGTTGCCACGGGCTACACGCACATCTTCAGTCCAACCATCATCAACGAGTTCCACTACGGCTGGATCCGGGATCTTTCCGGATATGAGCAACCGGACGCGAGCATTCCGCTGGCGCAGAAACTGGGCATCGCCAATGCCAATACCTCTCCATTGCTCGGCGGTATGCCGATTATCGGCGGATGGTACGGGAACCTGAGTTACGTGGGCGATGGCGGTCCGTATCTGATCGTCGAGCCGACCAACCAATTCTCAGATGCTCTGAGCTGGAACAAGGGAAAGCACTCCTTCAAGTTCGGCACCAGCATTATTCATCGCGATGTGAATTGGGATCAGGGCAACGATGCCAAGGGGTACTTCTGGATCGACGACGGCAACTATGGCGGAATGCCGGCTCCGACTTCGGCCCACGGAACATTTACCGGGTATGAAGAGTCAGAATTGCTGGGTGGCTTCATGGGTGGCTACCAGGTTGGCGCCTTCTCGGGGTACTACGAGACGCGCAGCTGGGAGAACGGCTACTATGCCCAGGATGACTGGAAGATTGGCAGGAAACTCACTCTGAACCTCGGCCTGCGCTATGACACTCTGAGCCCCCCAACCGAAGCTCATAACCACATGTCCAATTTCAATCCGGCGACGGGCGAACTGGTCGAGGCTGGAACCTCAGGATGGCCCGCTGCTTTGGTCAACACGCCCCACGGCGACTTAGGCCCACGCATCGGAGCAGCCTACGATGTGTTTGGGAATGGCAAAACGGTGCTCCGCGGTGGATATGGCTTGTTCTACTTCGTGAATCGCGGCGGCGTCGCCGAGGAACTTTCTGAGAACCCGGACTGGAACGGCATCGAAAGCTACTACGCATGCCCGACGGCTACGACATGCGCGACCGGCTATCGCATCACGCTCAGCGGCGAGGCACCGAACGGTAGCAACAATCCCACCGCCGCGACCGGGACTCTGCCGGCAAAGATCGGCGTTAGCCCCACGGCCATCAACTCGACGGATAGCGTTGTCTACTATCCGAAGAACAGCCCGAACTCCCATATCGACCAGTGGAACTTTCAGATCGAACAACAACTGGACAGCCACACCTCTCTGAACTTGGGCTACGTTGGGACATTGACGGGAAACCTCGCGGCGCAATTCAATGCCAACCAAACGGCGCTTGGAGGCTCAACCAACTGGTTCCCGGTTGGAGGATCCGTCAACCCCAACGGTGTGGGCACGATCAACGCGTATGAAATGATCGGCAGCGGAAGCTACAACGGCCTGCAGGCCAAGTTGACTCGCAGAATGGCTACGGGGCTCCAGGCGAACGTTACGTACTCGTGGGGGCACTCATTCGACAATACCGCTGACGTACTGTCGGATGCGCCCAACGGAATTCTCGTCGGGACCGGCGGAATGCCGTTGCTAAAGTACCAGCGCGGCAGCTCGGACAACGATCAGCGCCAGCTTTTTGGCGCCGCCGCAATATACGATCTGCCCTTCGGCCGTGGCAGGATGCTGGGTAAAGACATGCCGGTCGCGCTCGACTACATAGTTGGCGGCTGGCAATGGAACAACATAATTCAGCTGGCTTCTGGTACACCGATGGACATACAGGGTGCGCCGAGCAGCCCCAACGGCCGTCCGGACTACCACGGCGGATGCCAGACGAACGTCAACTGGTACACATGGATCAAATGCCCCGCGGGAGCATTCACGGCTCCGACTGGGCTGGTCGGTAACCTGCCGCGTAACTTCTTTACCGGGCCGGGGACTCATACCTGGGACGCATCCCTGGTCAAGAGCTTCAGCATCGCGGAGCGGGTAAAGTCGGAGTTTCGCGCGCAGCTTTACAACGTGACGAATACGCCCCAGTTCCAGATTCCGGATACCAATTACACCAATGGCGACTTCGGCCAGTTAACGAGCACCCGCTTGGCGCCTACCCAGCGCGAGCTCGAGCTGGCGCTTCGCATCTCGTTCTGATCTGCAGCTCTGACGCGCCACGGCTTGGGTTCCTGCCGTGGCGCGGCTTTTCGGGAACCATTACAACCCGATATCTGAACCTGCGAAAGGCTACGTCATGAAGGGCCACGGGAGGCTGTTTTGTCTCGTAACGCTGTTGATGATCTGCGGTGGATCTGTTTTCGCAGCGCCCGCGCCGGGTCCACCGGGTCGGTGCGACGCAAAGCGGGACGGCGCTCCATGTGTCGATAAGATCGATCCGCCCGACTGGTGGAGCGAATTTCCCGACCCCATGTTACTGGTGCACGGCGAGAACCTGAAGCAGGCGCATTTCACCGTTACGGGCAAAGGCGTCGCGATCCTGCATACGCAGGCTTCGGACAACGGTCACTGGGCGTTCCTGTGGCTGCGCACAAAGGATGCCGCGCCGCAAACGCTTTGGGTCATTGCCAGCAATGCTCAGGGCCGGGCACGGAGTGCGTTTGCGCTCAAGGCACGCGACAACGATCCCAAGGCGCATCGCGGTTTCTCTTCCGCGGATGTGTTGTACCTGATCATGACCGACCGCTTCGCCGAAGGAAACGCGGCCAACGATCCTCCCGGTGACGATCGCGCCGCCGCGCGTGGCTGGCATGGCGGGGATCTTTCCGGCATCGAGCAACATCTGGATTACCTCAAGCAACTGGGCGTAACAGCCGTGTGGACCACGCCAGTCGCTTCCAACGGCGCAATGCCAGTGGCCTATCACGGCTATGCCGCTACCGACCTCTACGCGGTAGACCCGCACTTTGGCACGCTCGCCGATTACCAACATCTATCCGAAGCGCTGCACGCGCGCGGCATGAAGCTGGTGATTGATCTGGTGCCCAATCATATCGGCGTCAAGCATCCGTGGGTGCTCGATCCGCCCACGCCCGGCTGGCTGCATGGCACGCTTCAGCATCATAGCGCCGTGAAGACCGACTTTTATGCATTGGTTGACCCGCATGCTCCGCCTCAGGCGTGGCGCGACGTCACCGACGGCTGGTTCACGGACGACATGCCTGACCTGAACCAGGAGAATCCGCTTGTGTCGCGCTACCTGATTCAAAACGCACTTTGGTGGGTTGAAACAGCTAACATCGACGGCATCCGGTTCGATACCTTTCCGTACGTGGACCGCGCCTTCTGGCGTGATTACGACGCCACGCTGAGTCGCGTGTATCCGCACCTGACGACTGTGGGCGAGGTCTTCAATGGTGATCCAGAAGTCACTTCTTACTTCGCAGGAGGAGTGGCACACCAAGGCATCGATACAGGGCTGTACACGCCTTTCGACTTTCCCGTGTACTTTGCGCTGCGCGACGTCTTGGCTCACGACAAACCAATGACCGAATTGGCCACCGTTCTGCGCCAGGACGCGCTCTACCCGCATCCCGAGCGGCTTGTCCCGTTTATCGGCAATCACGATACCACGCGCTTTCTAACGGACGCTGGAGGTTCAGTTTCCCGGCTAAAGCTGGCGCTGGGCCTGTTGGCCACATTGCGCGGGATGCCGCAGCTTTATTCCGGAGACGAGATCGGTATGACCGGCGGCGCCGATCCCGATAATCGGCACGATTTTCCTGGCGGCTTTCCGAGCGATGCGCACAGCGCATTCACCCAGGCGGGTCGCACAGAGACTGAGCAGAGCATCTTCGCATGGACTTCCGGGATGCTGGCGATGCGGGAGTCGCATCCGACGCTTGAGACAGGACTCGAACAAGATCTTTTCGCCGACGACGATGTATTCGCATTTGTGCGCACGCCGGAGGCAGGAAGCTGTTCATCCGGTCACTCGGTCGCTCCGTCGAAGGAGCGCTTCCTTATCGTGGTAAACAAGGCGGCGACCATCAAATCGCTGGATCTACCGGTTGCAGATACGGCACTTGCCGCGTGTACCAAGTTTCAGGTAACGGTTCCCACCATGGGAACGGTTCCGGTTGCGGACGGTGGAAAGCTGCATATTGAAGAGCCGGCAGAGTCAATCACTGTATATGAAGTTCAGTGAGACTCCATCCGTCTCCGTTGCCGCATTCAATTGCGCGTCTGCGAACATCAACGCTCCTTGGAATTGACGCGGAAACTCAGCCGATAACAACAGAATCAAAACTGCGTCCAGCAGCAGACGCCAATCCAGTTCGGTTGGCGCAGATCGCCAATTGACTCATCAACGATCCCTGGAGTTATAAACGAGTTCTACTTTCTGCGTCGCGGGCGGATGACCGGCCAACCGGACATTACCGGGAAAATGGGGTTCTGTCCGGATTGGCGACGATACGCCCGGAACCCAAACAACAGACGGCCAAGTCGGTTGTAAGGGCCTTTGTGTTTCAGATGCCGGGTGAGTGCTTCAATCCAGCCCACCAGCCTGCGGAACTCCGGGTTGTCGGGCGGGCAATCTAGGTCGGGGTCTTTCGACATCCAGTCCGGATTGCCGTACCCCGCTGGGTTTTGGGTCAATAGGGCAGATCAAATGAAGCCCATGAAAAATGCCCTCGGCTCACAACGAGGGCATTTGCAACGATGTCTCTTCAACCTGTCTGAGCCCGCCTACCAGGGACGATGTTCGTCGATGATAACGCCCGATTAAATCGTGACTGCGAGGTTGAGAGCCAGAGACCCGCCATTCGCTCGCATCACCTCCGCCGTTCGAGCTACCATGTCGGCGTAAAGCGTCGCCACGCGGGACACACTCATGCTGGTTTTTTCACTCACTTGGCTGCATGCATTTTGCGCAAGCTCTGTCAGAACGCAGGATCGAATCTGCATGGCATCGTCGCGCAGGGCGGCAAAAAGTTCGCAATTCAAAGACTCGCCGTTACGGGTCGCATAATCGACCATATCCAGTATCACGCCAGCATTCTCAAACATCCTCCAAAGGTCATGCGCGCCATCAAGACGCTGCCACATGTCTTCCGCTGCGGCGATATACTCTTCATCCCAGGAGAATTGATTACTCGACTCGCAAGCACTCCGCTTCGGTTGCAGTTGGGCCATGAGAATACTCCACGCCCGCGTCCGCCGGCGGTGCACACTGACTCTCCAACCGCCAAGATAAATTGCCACTGATGCAACCATGCCAGTTCCGAGCATAGGAAGAATCATGGATCCTCCTCGGCCGAAAAGATGGCGGCCTTATGGCACTTCATGCCAACCATTGCGAATTCTGGCTCCTCATAATGGCGCTGACGATAACCAGAATGAGAGCGCACCAGTAATCTAAAGTAACCTTCTCCAAAGATCAATGGCACTTTCCCGTCAGACACTGCTGCTCCTGGAGCTTCGGCAATGCGAGGCGTCGAGGCACTTCACCGTGCACGTCCTGCCCATGAGCACTCAAGGGCTTCCCGGCCCCCGTTTTGCACGACAGGAGAGAGATCGCAGAATCACAGGTCCGCTGGTGGAGTGGATCTGGATGACTTTCATGTCATGGTTCGCTGTGCGCTGACGACCCTGATAATCATCTTCGTACAACACGTTTCTCGCTCACTCGGAATTAGGACTGCAAAGCCATCGAGTCGCTTCAGAAATCTCAGTCATTTGACCATCCATCTTCGGTCTGTTGGTCATTGCGGCGAGAGGTAACTCGGATCATCGCCCGATCGGCATCGAAAACTCGTACATTTAGTCACTGGCCGAATTCGATCCGGTTCCGACCCAGTTTCTTCGCTTCGTATAATGTCCGGATCGGCGACGATCCGGCGCGATAGCTATTCCTGTATCCTTACGCGAAGCCCTGAGCGCGGAATTGAACACCCTGAAAGCCGCTGCTCCCTACATCGACCGAATCGCTGTTACCTGCCTCATCCGAAGTCCTGGTGGTTTTGCCAGAGTTCGGGCCAGGGCAGGTGAGGAGAACCGCAGACGAATATGTCGGGGTGGTCCTGGCTCTCTTCGTTCTGCACGCCTTCAGAATTGCCGTTGTGGCCGGCCCATCGGCAGCCGGTGAAGATCGCGTTGGCCTGCTCGCCTGAAAGGCCGATGACGATGAGCGTGGTGGGAGGAGAGGTTGGGTAGCCGCGGAGCCATTCGGAGTTGATGGTGCCGATGGGTTCAGGGAGGCCGTAGGCGGGCCCAAGAACGTCGATGGCGCCGTACTCGCCGTAGTTGGCGGTGGCGATTCCGAGGTGCGCCTTCTGGTCAGGCGGAAGCGAGTCACGGATCTGCGCCACAGTTCGCATCAGATCATCCCAGCCGATCTCTTCCGGCACAGCTTTGTTGGTCAGAATCAGCTGCATCAGAGGCCCGGAGGTCGCAAGTGGCAGTGTCATTGCGCAATCGTAGGCGCCGGCAAGGATGATGCCTTGAAAGAAGACGATCTGCACACCGCGTCGCCATGGCTTCGATAGCGTCTTTACCCAACGCTCGCCTTCTGCCGCTCCCATCGCAATCAGCATCGGGTACGCAGGCGCGAGATAGTAGAAGACCCCTTTGACGACAACAAAATATCCAAGTGGCAGCAGATACATCCAGGCCAGAGCACGGAAGCGCGCGCTGAGCAGATAGCAGACTAGCCCGCCAATCCACAGCGGCGCGGCAACAATATTCACGCAGACAAAGAACTGCTTGAAGATAAACTGATTTCCAAAGCCAATGCGCACATCGCGTGCGTGAATGAATTGAAGAAAACGCCATGAAATGAAGTCGTGACGAATCTGCCAGGCAAGATTGGGCAGAAAGATCAGCAGCGCGATGGCTACGCCGCCCAGCAGCCACCAGCTCCAGAGCAAGCGTCGAGCGCGCGTGAAGAGAAAGCCCAAAAGCATCGCCAGCACCAGAAAGCAGATCGAATACTTGGTCTCGAGACCTACGCCGATGACGGCGCCGATGGCTATCCACCACCTGGGGTCCTGTGACTTGAGGAGCTGGATTGAGAAGTAGGCGACGAGCACCCACCAAACGTAGTCGAAGGACGAATACTGGAACTCGGTGCCTTGAAACAGCGGCTCCGGCGAAAAAGCGACGGCGATGGCAGCCGTGATTTGGGCGAGGCGTGCGCCGCCGAGCTCACGCGCCATCAGCCCGGCGAGAAGAATTACCGCAGCTTGCGCGAGGACCGAGAAGAGGCGCAGACCGACCATGGAGAGGCCGAAGAGGCTAAGGCCGATGCGCTCGACGAGCGGAGTGAAGGGCGGATAGGGGACGAATCCCCAGTCGAGATGGCGTGCGTCAGAGAGGAATTGAAGTTCGTCGCGATGAAAGCCGTAGCGGTTGTTGGTGAAGACATGGAGGAGCGTCACCGCGGCGGCGATGGCGAACAGAATGGCGAGATCGGACTTGCGGGAAACGGCGGCGGCCGAAGGTTTGTCGAGGGCGTTCGCAGGCAAGGCAGACTCCTGTTGCTTCGCTCTTCCAGTTTACGCAGACGCGATTCCAGTCGCAGCGCAGTCCTTGCCGGGTTCCGGGCGAGTCACCAACAACCCGGAAGTAGCCCCGAAAACGGGTTACTTCCTGTTTGACGACCACTGTCCCGGGGACCAGAATTTGGACTGTTTTTCGATCGCCGACCGCTCTCTCGGGCGCGGCATGGATTCAGTTGGTTAAGGTGTTGCCGGATTATTTTTTCGGACAGGCATAGTCGGTCCCGGTGGCCGAAGTGATCGTCAAGTCGGCAGGTCCTTTCAGTACCTGGTAGCACACTTGGTACTCGCCGAGCTTCACCTTAACATCTGCGGTTTCCGGGTTTCCATCACCGTTCTCGGCATCAGCACCCAATTGGATAGTGGCACCGAGATGGACACGAAATTGGCCCAATCCGAGAAGAACTTGAATTGTGCCCTGATTCGTTTGCTCATCGTCGCAGTTTTGGTCTATATTATCGCTTTCGTGGCCGCCCATAACAAACTTCTCAGTGGTTTCTCCGAAGACCACCACGGAGGTTTTGTAATAGTTTTTCCCAGTTCCTCCGCCACTGCATTGGTTATGCCCTTTGTTCAAGGTCTTGATACGAATTTCCACGATTTGCGAGGGATCGATTACACCATTCATCTTAGACACGGGCTTTGTGGTTTTGGAGTGAAGGGTTAACTGATCAACCCAGTAGAGCCACATGACCACTTCGCCGCTCCCTCTTCCGTTTAGATTATTAGTCCCTCCAGGTACAGGAACTGATTTCCTATGACCTGTGACATTCGCTTCTGCCTGAAGGTTGAGACGGCCACGGCCCACGTGGTAGGAGTAAGAAGTTGTGGAGCTGGAAGCGGGTGTAGTCGAGGTCATGGTGTTCTGGTCTGACAAATCAAGGTCCTGGTCGAAACAAGTCTTGTTTACCAGGTGGTGACTTTCTCCGCCCGGGGTTGCAGATGAGTGGACAAAATAGCTCATCGCAGCACCGTAGCCGGTGGGCGGCGTAGGGCAAACTATGGCCTCAGGAGCAAATTGCTGCGCCTGCGGGTGCGCGATGGAGGCAGCGGGCAGAAAAGCCAAAATCAGAAGAATGACCAATCGCAAATTGGGCATGCTGTGACCTCCTGAATTGATAACGATTAACGTACCACCCTGCGCTTGAAGCTGAACATCATAATTTTCCTTTCCATGTGGATGCCTGGCCTTCCAGTTCCTTCTCAAGACGCTTGGTTTGAGAGTTGATCATTCAACTACAAACCATGCATCCTCAGAACGCGGGAGACAAAACGCCCGTGCAACTTGATTTGCGATGGACAGAGACGGATATTGTCGACTACAACATAGGTGCAGCTGTGGATATGCCACGGCACACCGATGCAACTGATGCAAGTTCCCCAGCGCCAGGTTTACACCGCTTGGTCCCGACCCGGGAGCAGGCGTAAGGTAAGCAGCTCATTCAGAGAGCGAGGGAGAGATGAGATCTCATTTGAGATGGACATGGTTGAGCGTAATCGGGGCACTCGCGTTGCTTGCGACATCTCTGGCTGTGGGAGCTGGGACCGGCCAAAACCTGGTGATTAACGGCGACTTCGAAAACGGCAACACCGGTTTTACTACGGGATACAGACTCGGCGACCTTTCGGGTCCAGGCGCTTATTCAATCGACACCAACCCGTCGAAAGCGCTCGGGGCCTTTGGGGATTGGTGTAATTGCGGCGACCATACGTCGGGAACTGGAAAGATGATGATCGTGAATGGGGCAGCCGACTCCTCATTGCAGGTTTGGGAAGAGACTGTATCTGTCACGCCGTCGACGAACTACGTCTTTTCATACTGGGGAGCCGAGGTAGATCACGACAGTTCGTCGTTGCCTCACTTGTCGCTGAGGATCAACGGCAGTGTCATTGGAAGCAATACATTTCCGGAGTACCCTCCCGACAACGGAGGTCAGTGGCAAAACTATCAGTTCACTTGGAATTCGGGTTCCAGTAAAACCGCGGATCTGGCACTTTTTGATCTGAACACCGACGTGTCGTGGAACGACTTTGCGCTCGACGACATCAGCTTCATCGCTGGTCCAGTTCCCGCCGCCGGAAGTGCAGCAGCGCCTCACAACGCTTCGGCTTCCGGCCCAATGAGCATTCAAGCTCAGATGACGAAAATGTCTGATGATTAGTCCTGATATGTTGGTTTATGGGTACTGATCCGGAAAATGATCGATGACTCCCATGCAGGCGCTTAACCAGGAGTCTATCCCGGCGACGGTCTGGTGCGGCGCAAGGGCCGTCGTTCAGCGAAACACGTAGAGGCGCAGGCTCGGTGAGCCAATGTATTCTCACCCGGAGCGTGAAGCGCTAGTAAACCCTGCTGGCAATCACCTGCGTGCCGGTAGCATTCGATTCGATGCTTGTGGAGCGAAGCAGCACTTCGAAATTCCGCAGCGATCCATCAGGTCGCGTGGCCGTTTTAAGAATCGGGTCAATGGCGGAGGGATGCAGGAGTATTTCGGCCGCCGCCTGCGTGCCCGCCACATCCAGCCCTTCCAGCACAAGCAGATGACCGTTGCCGCTAAGATTGGGAAGGAAAGCGACCACGGCGAAAGTTTCGTGTGCCGGCTCGTTCCAGTGGCTGGCGTAGGTTGCAGCCTCGCCCGGCCGCGGCTTTGCATTCTCGATGAACGCACCTTCCATCCCGGGACGGTCAACTATACGGAAGTTGGCGTTCTGCTCGGCAATCGCAGCCCATGGATTGCTGCCGACGGAACCGATAATCACCGCATTGGCGCTTTTCAAATCGTCCAGCCGGATGTCGCGTGGAAAGCGGACGAATACGCGCTGCGAATCGTCCGCGGTCAAATGGGCCAACGCGGAAGAAATCTGCAGATCGACAAATGGGGTAAGTTGTTGCGACCTGAGGTCCTCCGCACTGTGCGGATCGACGCCTCCAAGAGGCAGTTTCTGGTAGGTACCTGCGATGTAGTCCGCAAGCGGCATGGGCCGCCGCGAAAGGTCCTCAAGCAGGTTGAATCCAGCATCGGACGGCACAATGTAGCAGCTTGCGGGACCACCAAACAAAGCCGACCACAGCGCGTGAGCCGGTTCACTCGGATGCCGCTGTGGAGCTGGGCGAGTGGCAGCGTACCATGTGATGCCAACCAACGCTGCGCTATAAGTTGCGGCCACCGCCACTCCCATCGCGATGCGTAAAGCTCTCGATCGAATGGGCGCCACTTGGTCTGCCCCCTGCCTGGGCAGTTCGGCAGGATTCGATGGACTACGTTGCGGGGCTGGATGCGCTGCTGCTTCTTCCTTGCAGCATGGTTCCGAGGAAACAAAAACCGGCACATAGCCACCGAGCGGGATTTCGATGCGTAGTGGCTCCGTGCTTCTCTGATCAGCGAAATGCTCCGCCAGCCGCTTGCGCAGTTGGCGGGCGTAGTTGCGAACAATGTTGTCTTCGAGCGTGCGGTAGTCCGGCGGCCGCTCGAAGACTTGCACGCCGATTTGATGCTCCGTAATGTCGTTTCCGCGTCCGGCGAGGGTTTCCGCCACGACAAAAAGGAGAAACTTCGAAAGCAAGGGAGAGCGGCAAAAGTGCGGTCCTGCAACGACTCTTTGCGCAAGATCCCACCGCGGGTCGTCGTGAAAACTCGCTGGCCACGCCTGTTCCGGCGGCACCGATGGTCTGGGTTGGACGGCAGCAGAGTGTTCCATTGCGTCATCTCCGCTCGGACATTCCGGCGTGATTAAGGTATTTCAGGTGAACTGGACTAGAGCAGCTGCTCACCGCTTCGCCTCTGTTAGCTTCCTCACGGGTCCTGCATGGATGAATCGTTGACAAAATCAAACATTGTGCTCACTCTGCAGGGAAAGAACTCACATCTGAATACCCGATTGTAATTCGAATTCGCGGCTGAACCGCAATTAGGCCTTTCTTCAAGCAACCGAGCCGATGTAAAAGGCATCATACTGCCCGATTTTGGGGTCGAGGCTCAGATGCTTTCCACAGTTTACCAACAATTCAAGAGAGCAACAATTCCCTATTGATCAATCAGTTGTGCACATTTAACGGAGGGGTATACACCGGTATCCACGTAGGGTAAACACTCCCCTGCGAGTGCGGGGCGCAGTATCGTAGCGCTGCTCGTGGAGTGCGGCACATTGCACACGTGTGAAAACTCGTAAAACTTTGGAGGTATAAGACACATGAAAGCGAGATTACTGCGCAGAATCGCGGCCTCACTGTTTCCGGTTCTCGGGTTGTTCCTTCTGCTGTGCGTCCCCGGCCGGCTGGCAGCTCAACTGGATCGCGGAGAAATTACCGGGACCGCCGAAGATCCATCCCATGCAGTGGTGCAGAACGCGAGCATCGTGCTGACGAATGACAGCACCGGCGTCAAGACGACAACCAAATCCACCAGTACCGGCACGTATGTATTCGATGACGTGATTCCCGGCAAATATGCAATTGAAGCCGAGGCGGGCGGCTTTGAGAAATATGTAGTGCACGACCTTTACGTGCAAGTGCAGCAAGTGTTGACTGTTGACATTCACTTTGCCACTGGAAACGTGCAGCAGAGCGTCACTGTAACCGCCTCAGCCCCCTTGCTCGAAGCGGAGAACGCCCAGGTTGGCCAATCCATCACCAACGAGGCCGTTAACGATCTGCCCCTTGCCACCCGCGATTGGGGTTCGCTGGCGCAGATGTCCGCCGGCGTCAGTACCACACCGACCGGATCCGGTGGCGGAGGCATTACCGCCGACGCAGGCAGCTCCGAGTCTGCTTATTTCAGGGTGAATGGCGTCGACGAATGGCAAAACGATTTTCGCCTGAACGGCATTAACGACAATATCGAGATCTATGGCGGCAACTATACCCTGACCAACGCCGCCATCGTCCCGCCGCCTGATGCCATTCAAGAATTCACGCTGCAGAGCGGCGACTTCAACGCCGAATTTGGACACTCCACTGGCGGCATCATCAACGCGTCCCTCAAATCAGGCACCAATGGAGTGCACGGCGACCTCTGGGAGTACGTGCGCAATGACGATTTGAACGCCAACTATTTCTTCAACAGAACCTGCAGTGGCAGCACCTGCGTCGCCGGTAAGATTCCCGACTACCACCAGAACCTGTTCGGCTTCACGGCCGGCGGACCGGTTATCATCCCGCACGTCGTGCAGGGTAAGAACCGGCTCTTCTGGTTCACCGATTATCAGGGCGGACGCTACGTATTGCCCGAGTCGCCGGGCGGCCAAAACGTCCCTACCTGCGACACGGCCGGGGCGACATCGGCATCGCAATGCACGGCCGCCAGCGAGTTTGGCAGCGGCTTTACCAACCTGCAAGACAACATCAATTTCAACAGCGGCACGGCGACGGATGCCTTGGGCCGGGTATTTCCCAATGGCACCATCCTCGATCCGGCTACCACTCGTACCATCGCCGCCGGGGCGACCGACCCCATCAGCGGAATCACCAACACTTCATCCGGCGCAGTCTTTGTCCGTGACCCGTTCTTCAACTGCACTGCGGCGGGAGGCTGCAGCGCGGCCAACTATGGACCCGCTGGACCGCTCTCCGGAATCACGAACTTTACCACCCTGAAATCGTCCCTGAACGTGCTGCCCACCTCCAGAATCGATCCCAACGCGGTCAAGGTCCTTAACCTTTTTCCGCTGCCCACGGTGATCAACAAGCTTAGCAGCAATTTCCCCAGCTACATTCCCATCGAGGACAAGAACACCAACACCTGGGACATTCGTATTGACGACAACATCAGTCCCAAGGATGTCCTGTTCGGCGTCTATGACCGCAGCCTGCTCAACGCCCACCTGCCGGGATACTTTCCCGGATATGCCGTGGGCCAGACCGACGCACGCAACGACAGCCTGCCTGCCTACGCCTGGGCCGTCGGCTATGCGCGAATCCTCACTCCCACACTTACCAACGACATGCACGTGGGCATGGTGCATAGTGACAAGTTTCAACAGTCCATCTACGGCAACACCTTTGGAATTCCCGCGATGTTCGGCATCCAGGGAATTCCGCAGGTGGCCAACAATGGCGGCTTCCCATACATGAACATCGCCGGCCTTCGCGGCATCGGCGTTGGCAACTACACCCCCACCATTCAAACCGTCTATAGCATCGAGGGTGTGGACGCGGTTACCAAGGTCTGGCGCAACCACGCCTTCAAGACCGGAATCGATGTGGACGACATGGAAGCCAATATCTCGCAGCCGCCGCAAGGCCGCGGCGACTTCAGCTTCAACGGCATGTATACCGATATTCCCAACCGGATCGCCGTCTCTGGCACAGGCCTGAACGGCATCGGCGATCTCCTGGTTTCGCCGGCCGCTTCGCTGGTGACGCCAAATGGCGCGTCAGGAGTGGATTACGTAGGCGGCATGAACGGCTTCTCCGGATCCAATATCGCTGCTACCGACGACCATCGCTGGTACATTGGCGCGTACTTCCAGGACGACTGGAAGGTGAATCCTCAGTTGACGCTGAATCTCGGCCTACGCTGGGATCTCTTCACGCCTTACGCCGAAACCCGCGGCTTCCAGGCCAACTTTATCGCTACGGGCGGCGGCAACGGGCCCACCGCCACCTACGAAATGTCCCCCCAGGGTTGCCAGGTAGCGCGGGCGGCAATCTTCAATACCATTGCCGCTCTCAGCAATGTCAACATCTCCTGCGGCGCCAGCCTCGACACTGGTCTCACCCCGAAGGACGACTACGCCCCGCGTGTCGGGTTCGCATACAAGATCCTGCCTACGCTGGTGGTGCGCGGAGGATTCGGCACGGCCTTTGGAGCATTGGGCAATCTCGGTTACGGTGGCACGCTGGGATTCAACTACCCCTTCGTCTACGTCCAGACCGTCCCCGCTCCCGATTCCAATCACCCGTTGCTGCTAGCTCCTGGTCAGGCGGCAACCATGGAGACGGCCTTCACGGTCTTTAATTTCCAGAGTCCGACCGTGCTGCAAAGCCCGACCCCGTACTCAACGACGCCGGTTACTTGCCCGTCCGGCAGCTCTTGCGATGGCGGTCAATACATCGGCAGCGACTATCTGGGCCTTCCCTTCGATGCCCGCCAGAACAACTTCCAGACGCCGCTGGTACAGACGGAGAACCTGACCGTCGAGGATCAGTTCACGAACCACGACGCGATCCAGGTGGGATATGTCGCCACCCAGGGCCGTCACCTGGATATTCTGGGGAACACGAACGCCAACTCCGAGATCTTGCCCAGCGGCACCAACACCCAACTCTATATTCCGTATCCGTACTTCAGCCGGAACAGCACCTACGAAACCACCAACGCCGCCAGCAGCTACAACGCCTTGCAGGTCACATATCAGCACCGAATGAGCTTTGGGCTTTCGCTACTGGGTAACTACACCTGGTCCAAGTGCCTGAGCGACCAGCACGCGCCGCAGAACTCGCAGTACAACGTAGGTTACCGCGCCCAGTGGTTGCCCGGATTCGGCATCAAGGGCGACTACGCCCTGTGCGACGGCGATGCCGCCGGCCTTGTCCACATGGCCGGAACGTACAACCTGCCCGTCGGTCGTGGACGCCATTTCGGAGCCTCAATGAGCAAGCCCGCGGATCTCATCGTGGGCGGGTGGGTGATCAACGGCTTCTACACGTTCCAAAGCGGGCAGCCGCTCACAGTCACATGCCCGAATGCGACGTCTGCCGACTTTGGCTGCGCTGCCAATTTGGTGTCGGGCCAGGGTCTCTACACCGGCCCGCACAACTACACGCAATGGATGAACCCCGCTGCGTTTGCTCAGCCACCGGTGGCCACCGCCATCGGGCAGACTAGCATTGCCCCGCTTGGCGGCCCCCTCCAGCAGGTGCGCGGACCGCATTTCGCCAACCTGGATTCGTCAATCCTCAAGAACTTCAACTTCACAGAATCGGCGTATCTGCAGTTCCGCGCCGAAGCCTTCAACACCACCAACACTCCGCCCTTTGCGCAGCCGGGACAGCTGAACTTCACAACAACGAGCTTCAGCAACATTTCGGCCACGAAGAACAGCAACCAGAACAATGGCGCCCGCACTCTGCAGCTCGCGCTCAAGATGGTCTTCTAGGGTGCTGAGCTGTTTTGGTCCTGCTCTGCTCACACCAACCCGCACCCGGCGCAGCCTCTCGCTCCGGGTGCGGGTATTTTCTTCGACAGAATTCGAAACGGACTACCGCGGCGCGCTATTATAGCGATGCTTTCCGCCCCCGGGCACAGCGTGGGACCTACACCCGAAAGTGGTATTCATGGTCAGGAAATATTTGCGCATCGCGACGGCGGCTCTTGGATCCGCTATTCTTCTCTGTCCCTTTCTCTGGCAGCTACTCAGCGCAAGAGCGCAATCGCCTGATCACGTCACGCCTCGTCCTCTCTCCGAGCTCACTCTTGAAGGCACAGTGCGCGGCGCGCAGAATCACAGTTATGTGAAGGCACCCTTCGCCGTCCCCGCAGGCACCGAGCGCGTGACCATCACTTTCGACTACACCGGCAAAGACCAACATACTGCGCTCGATCTCGGTTTGCTCGACCCCACGGAGCTTCGATGCTGGAGCGGCGGAAATAAATCGACGCTTACCGTGGGCCTGATGGACGCCACTCCGTCCTGTCTGCCGGGAGCCATTCCGCAGGGCATATGGAATGTTCTGATCGGCGTACCAAACCTTCGCGCTAACGTACAGTCGCACTACACCATTCATGTGTACCTTTCGCGCACCGGCGCGGTGGCTCAGGAGCCAGCAGTGCTCCTGGAGCCGTTGCGCGCTGGGCCAGCCTGGTTCCGCGGCGACCTCCACATGCACACCGCGCACAGCGATGGCGAGTGCCCCAGCCAAACCGGCAAGATGGTTCCCTGTCCGGTTTACTTCACCGTCGAGGCTGCAGCGCGTCGAAATCTCGACTTCATCGCCATCACCGATCACAACGCGAGTTCGCAATACGACGCTATGCGCGAGCTGCAACCCTATTTTGACAAGGTGCTCCTGATTCCGGGCCGCGAGATCACTACCTTCCAGGGCCACATCAACTTTCTCGGCAGCACTGATTTCGTGGATTTCCGTCTTGACGGCCGCAACGTTCACGATGTGAATACGCTGCTACGCAGCGCAGCTCGCGTGGGCGCGATCACATCGATCAACCACCCCGGAGCACCCTCAGGCGAAATCTGCATGGGCTGTGGATGGACTCCATCCGCGCCGGTCGACATGCGTCTGCTCACGGGAGTCGAGGCTGTGAATGGCGGTGAAGAGAAGTACGGCGTCAACGACATCTCGTTCTGGGATAAACAACTGAACAAGGGCTGCCGTCTCACAGGCATCGGCGGCAGCGACAGCCACCGTCCCATGCAGCCTCTCGATCAAATTGGCTCCGTTGGAAGCCCAACGACTGTAGTGTATGCAGCGGAGCTTTCCACGCCTGCCATCCTCGGCGGGATCCGCGCTGGCCACGTCTTCATCGATGTCGCGGGAACTCGCGACCGGCTTCTTGAAGTCAAGGCGCAGGTCGGTGATCAGACCGTTCACGCCGGCGACCTGCTCAGCGCGGCACAGGGCGAGAGCATCGATTTTGAAGCGCGGCTCACGGCGGCTGCGGGCGGAACGGTGCGATGGATCGAAGATGGTGAGGAAGTAAATCCCTCAACCAGCGCCAAAATCTCCTCCGCGGATCAGAGATTTGCGCTGTCGTGGGTAAGCGATGGACTCCGTCATTGGTTTCGCGCCGAAGTTGTCGGTCCTGATAGCAAATTATGGCTCATCGGCAATCCCCTCTACGTCAATTGGGACCTGTCAAACGACTGTATCAAAGGCCGTTTAAATTAGATGGAGGGAACAATGGAACTGCCGCCTCCTGACAGTTATAGAATCGGCAAACTCCTGGTCCATTGCCAATCAAGAAGCCGTTCATCGCACTGGAGATCGAAAATTGGACCCTACCCAAAATCGGGTTATGTCCGGATAGCCGTGCGAGTTCAACAGATCGACGCAACACTTGCTTGCAGTTTACTGGCAGGGGTCTGGAACTCTAAAGTTTTTCGCGGTCGTTGGTTGAGACGGAGCGCTATCTTGTCCAGCTCCGACTGCGTATAGCGTGACAGGTCCATTTTCTTGGGCAGGTATTGCCGCAGCAGCCGGTTGGTGTTTTCGTTTGTGCCGCGCTGCCAGGGACTGTGGGGATCACAGAAGTAGACTTTCACATCGGTGGCCACACTGAAGGTTTTGTGTTGGGCCATTTCGTGTCCTCGGTCCCAGGTCAACGATCGGCGAAGGGAGAC
>Ga0187883_10000221_pt1 | contig 39248 bp, 34 predicted proteins | sample June2016WEW_20_1_2_FD_132966 | JGI IMG/M metagenome (GOLD analysis project Ga0187883, IMG submission 132966) | Peatland microbial communities from SPRUCE experiment site at the Marcell Experimental Forest, Minnesota, USA - June2016WEW_20_10 | ecosystem: Environmental > Terrestrial > Soil >...
CGTTGCCGCCAAGTTCACTGTACTCGAGATCCATTGCACCGTTTTTTTGCCACACGCCGATGGCGCATTGATGTATCTCGTTGTGGATAAACTGAAAGTTCTTGGCGTTGGGGGACGCGCCAATCACAATGCCCGCGACGCCCGAGGAACTCGAGGGCCCGCAATACATGGTCGAATCAAAAACCCGCATATCTTCTACATTCTGACCGGAGACATTGGAGAAAACGATGCCCCTCCAGTTTGCGTTTGCCGCCCCTCCCGCAGCGTTGCCATGGACAAAAAGTCTGCGGAAGATCCCATCTGTGGTGTTCACCGTTCCTCCCGCTCCGGTCCTATCCACATTGATCCCAACGGCCGCGATGCCATTGCCGTCAATGGCCAGGCTCTCGACTATGAACCCGTCGACATATTCCATGTCAACCATGGTTCCACCCGTTGCTCCGATCCAAGTAATCGTGGGGACCTGAAAGCCGTAGTAGCCAGTCGCCCCGGCACCAGAGGTTCCGCGAATCGAAAACCCGGCGAGATTCTTGACCACCCATGTCTTGGCCAGCTTGACATGGCAGCCGTGCGGAAAGACTATCGCTAATCCGTTGGACGAGGCCCGAGAGGTGATCGCATTAAGCGCGGCAGAACTATCGCTAACAAAACTACAGTCTACTCCGGCATCTCGCACGTCAAGACTGTCCCTGATTTGCAATCCAAGGCGGGAGTTGACGGTCTCCTGCCCGACTGTTTTGTTCTCGCCCAGCCGGCTAGACACTTGCGATTGACTAGGTTGAATGGTCAAACACCCTTGAATAGTCAAAGACCCAATGATCGAGAGGCTAAATAGCCATGATCTATTCATTCGTTGGACCTCCATCGAGAGCGACACGAGATTGGCACTCAAATCGACTAATCTGCGGAAATCTGTAAAAACCTATAGCTTGCCACTCAGACACGTTCGCTGTGCAAACTTGAGTCCGCGCGGACACTCCTTCCGTCAACCTGCTCAATCGCTGAGATCAGTTGCCGGATAAGAACATCACTAGAGAATTCATCACTCGTTTGGCAGCGGCCTGCCGACACATCACGGGTGCTTCGCATAGCTCGGAGAATGCTTGCCGTAACAGCATCAACGTCACCGTGGGTGGCAGCATAAGCCCTCGACCTAGTGTGGCTGATGATGTCTTGCACGTGACTCTCAATCGGACCAATGTATAGAAACGGGATTCCCGCCGCGAGCACATTGTAGACTTTGCACGGGTGAACGATACCTACGTACTTATCTCCCATTACAACGACATGGAGATCGGCTGCGGACAAAGAGGCTGACAGTTTTTCAAATGGCTGATAGGGAAGACAAAACACGTTGCGCAAGCTGCGATCTTGAACACATTCTTGCACTTTCTTGAATTCGCTTCCACCGCCTACAAAGCAGAAAGCGATCTCGTTGCGATCCGTGAGCCGCTCTGCGGCCTGAAGCAATGTGTCCAACGGATGACATGGACTGTGGTTCCCAGAATACATAACGACAAACTTGTTCGAAAGCCCATGAAGTCTGCGAAACTCTTCCCTTCCGACAAGATCAAATCTTACGTGATCGTCGTGCGCCCACGGCGGCATGACCAGGATTTTTTCTGGTTCAATTCCTTTGGCCTCGATTCGAGCTTTCATGAACCGATCGAGCGCAATGACGACACTCGCCAGTCGCAAGCTGTGCGACAACATGCGGGACAACACCCGTGCAGTCAGCGATTTTTCCCGCAGCCATCCCGCAGCAATAGCCTCATCCGGATTGAGATCCATAGACCAGAACACGAGGGTGCTCGCTCTGCTGGGCACGGCTAAGCTCGAAAGGAAAGAAATGAGGGGTGGAGACGTCATCGCCACTACCACATCAAAGTGGGGCAGCAGCCACAAACGAAGGGCGCAGCTTACCATGAATGTGCTGAAGTCGGTTGCACGACGCCATTTGGCGGTTTTACCAAACCCGGTCGAACGCACGCGGATGATATTGACCGAGTTCCAAATTTCCTGCTTGGGAAACCGAACACCCGGATCGTCATAGCCTCGGGAACTACAGATGACGGTGACCTCGTGTCCCGCCTGCGTCAGAGCCTTGGCCAAATCGCTCGCGTGCTGAGCAGTTGAGACAACATCGGGATAAAAAGCCTGGTTTAGGATCAGAATCTTCATCGGCGGGGCACCCGCAAGCTCCCGGTTGGATCAGCGTTGCACCATATAATTGCCTAGAAACAAGACGTCCATGCGTGTTCTTTGGAAGCAGTTCACGGCTTCCTCCGGCGTGCATACGATTGGCTCATCCTCGTTGAACGACGTGTTCAGTACGACGGGGACGTTGGTTAATTTCTCGAAGTCTCGGATGAGTTGGTAGTAGCGGGGATTTGTTTCGCGAGAAACCGTCTGCAACCGACCTGAGCCATCAACATGTGTGACCGCAGGTATTACGGATTGCTTGTCTTTCTTGACCTGATAAACCATCAGCATCGTCGGCGACGGATGTGTCTGCTCGAAGTACTCACTGACACGCTCCTCGAGGATTGAAGGGGCAAAAGGACGGAAGGGCTCGCGTTTCTTGATACGAGCATTTAGGATGTCCTTCATTTCCGACCGGCGCGGATCGACGACGATGCTGCGATTGCCGAGCGCACGAGGCCCAAACTCCATTCGACCTTGGAACCAGCCCACGATCTTCCCGTCAGCAATGGCCTGCGCAGCTATCTCTGTGAGTTCTAAGTTATTCAAGTTACGATACGCCAAGCTGCTTTGGCCTAATACCTGTTCGATTTGTCCATCGCTAAACTCTGGCCCGGTATAGGCGTGTTGCATTACAAATGACCGAGGCTGGCGAAGGATCATGTTATGAATGTAATAACAAACTCCTATCGCGGTTCCCGAATCACCGGCCGCCGGCTGTATGAAAACATTCTTGAAAGGCGTATGTAGCGGAATTTTTCCATTCATCACAGAATTCAATGCGACGCCGCCAGCCAAACAGAGCTTGTCGAGTTTCGTTTTCTCGTAGAGCTGATTGAGAATGTGAAAACCAACCTCTTCTAGTCGCGCTTGCAGCGAGGCAGCAATGTCCTCCTGCTTGGTGGAGAGCGGCGCGCCAGCGGAACGCGCCGGCCCGAAAGTGTCAATGAACCTGTCAGAGAACATACGGCCAATCGTGGGCGCGCCTTCGTCCCAGGTCATGTCCACACCTTCGGAGTGATGTAGGAAATAGTCGAGGTTCAATTTGAAGCCAGCGCCATTGTCGGTCCGAATGATGTCACGAAACTCAGCCAGATACCGTGGCTGGCCGTACGGAGCAAGTCCCATCACCTTACCTTCGTCCCCATACTTAGTGAAGCCGAGATATTGGCTCGTGGCCGTGTAGACTGCGCCCGCTGAGTGCGGATATTCAACTTGTCCCAGCACATCGATGCGGTTGCCCCGCCCCACCCCCCACATAGTGCTAATGAAGTCGCCAAAGCCGTCGATTGATAAAATGGCCGCGCATTCGAATGGGGAGACGAAGAAACTACTGGCCATGTGCGCCTTGTGGTGCTCCACATTATGAAACTGCGCCTTCTCCGAGGCGGCAACTCCGAGCACTCTTACCAACTCTTGGCGGAGATCGCGTATTTTGGCCGCATTGGCGAGCCGCGCCGCAATTAGCCCAGAGAGGTTCGCCAGTTTGCTAAGCGAAAATACGATCTTCTTATGGAGGTGCGCGGAGGGATCGCGGGAAATGCCTATATGATCCACCTGATCAAGGGAAATACCGGCGGCTTCCAAGCAGTAGCGTATTGCCAATGCCGGAAAACCTGCACAATGTTTTTTTCGATTGAACCGCTCTTCTTCAACCGCAGCGATGAGCTGCCCGTCTTTCACGATAGCAGCAGCGGCATCACCGTGATACGCGTTAATCCCCAGGATGTACAAGCAGACAACTCCTATCTAGCGCGTGCCGATTGGATTTACCTCGAATTGACATGAAAGCTCTTGCCCGCTTCCCTACGTCGAAGATTTCGCGTTGCATCTTAGTTCATACATTTTCGCTTTGATGTGGAAAAAATGTGTCGATTGGAGAGCACAATAGATAAAACCTGGTACTCCGTCTAGAAAACCTAAACGTAATATATATTTGTACAGAAAGAAGAACATCGGTGAACCCGGTAGTCCAAAAAACCGCTTCTTTAGCCACCTTCTGCGCTGCGCCTGATTTCCGAACAATGTTGGAGACAATTCGTCAAGTTGCTCCGTCGCCTGCAAAAGAACCCTCGCTTCCCAGTTTGAATATTCGTTGTGCTTGGTCAAATACCGGTCGAGAGATTCAACATTGTGGTGGGGCAGAGCATGCCGCACCTTGCCGACACGACCGTCAACAACTACATGCTCATGGACCTCGATATCACTCATTGAGTGATCTTGGTCCCTCAAGCGGCACTCGAAGTGTCCTTTGCCGCGCCGAAAAAGAGACAGCTTCCAAAAACCGCTTCCTCCAAAGCGCAGTTCCCTTCCAAGAAAATTGATCCGAAGGAAAACCCGATACCCGATGAGATTAGGATCGCGAATCGCCTCTCCAATCTCGTCACACAAATCCGCTGTTAAAACCTCGTCAGCATCCAACAGCAAGACCCAATCGTTCTCGAACGGTAGCGAATCGAGCGCCCATTGCCGCTTCTTCGGCCAGCCGCCATGGTACTGAAACTGCACCACTTTTGCACCGAAAGCGCGGGCTATTTCGACGGTTGAATCCGTGCTCCGCGAATCCACCACATAGACTTCGGAAAAGCGTCGAATCGCTTCCAGACAACGCGGAAGATGTCGAGCCTCATTTCGTGTCGGAATAATGACGGTGACAGGAACGGAATCGGAGTTTGCGCTGTGCGAGGCAGCCGTCCGAGTGTCGGTCATGTTTTGCATGGTCAGTTTTGTTTAGGAACCAAGAGCGAGGCCGCCAAGCTCATTTCGGCACGACCAGGAAGTGAGCTGCGCACATTATAAGACACACACCGAAGTCGTCAAAGAATCATCCGATCGATAGAAGAGTCCCCAGAGAGATATCCAAGCGGCCTCACAGTCAGCGCAGTTCTACCACAGCCACGTCAACCGGTGGCGCTGCACGCTGGGTTTCAAGCCAGAACCCGAGAGTGACAAGGGCCCACAATCGTGACCAAGCTGGGCTGTCCGGTTCGCGACGGAAGAGTTCTTGTACGTCGTCGATTCCAGCTGGGTCAAGCAATCCGGAGTGGTGCAAGGCGCGAAGACTTTCTTCCGCAACCTCACGCAGGGGTCCCCGCAGCCAATCGGACATCGGAATCACAAAGCCGCGTTTGGAAGACGCGACCGGCAGTTTCCCATACACCTCAGCGCAAATTTTTCGCAACAGATACTTCAAAGGAGCTCTCTTGGGGAGCAAGACATCTCCAGGCAGTCGAAATGCCCATTCAATGAGGTCGGAGTCTAGAAAGGGAACACGAATTTCCAGCGAGTTTGCCATCCCGAAGACATCGCTGTCCCGCAGTAGAATATTCTGCAAGTAGAATGCAGCCTCCAGTCTAGCCACGGAACACAACAAATCAGCTGGCACGTAGCAACCCTGATACTGCAGTTCCGGAACCTGAAAGTCGTCTGACAGGCGGAGGTCTTTGGCATAAAGGCCGAATGCTTCCAGCCCAGAGTCGCCGATCAAGCGACGATGCCGGAAGTACAACCCAATCAGTCCTGGATTGACTTTAGCGATCTCGTGCGCTTTTTGTCTCACGGTATCGTTGGCGAATGCCGTAGCAAACCAAGCAGCAGTAGTACGCACCGACTGCGGAAACGGACTGAGCCACGTCATAGCGCGAAAGTTCCGGGGAACACGACGAAAGAGATCGTAGCCTCCAAAAACCTCATCGCCCCCCAATCCTGACAGGGCAACTGTGATCCCGTGTTCACGGACTGCACGGGACACAATGTAGGAGTTAAAGCCATCCATCGACGGCTGATCCATGCACTCCAATGCTCTCTGGATCCAATGCAGAGCGGTACTGTCACTGACTGAACATTCGTGGTGACGCACGCCGAAATGTTTCGCTGCCACGCTAGCCGCCAGAGTCTCGTTGTACTCAGGATGGTCTGGGAACGACACCGTAAACGCGTCGATGTTGCCTTTTTCGGGGGTAAGCCCCAGTAACGCACTAGAATCTAATCCTGAACTCAAGAAGAGGCCGACTCGCACATCGCTGAGTAAATGCCGGCGAACCGATTGCCGCAAGATTCCTTTACCCTCGCCCACAATATCTGCGAGACGACGCCTGCGCTGAGACTGCTCTGGCGGGGAAAATTGCCAGTATCTTCCTTCCGCCACAAGATTCCCATGGTCATCCAGTTCCTGCCAGCAACCGCGAGGCAGCGAATATACGCCCTCGTAAATCGTGAGTGGTTCCTGAACCGCACCATATGCCAAATATCCAGCTAACGCTCCACGATCAATGCGAGAATCCAGCAGCCTGCTTTGGAGTAGCGCTCTAACTTCGGATGCAAAGACAAACCAACTTTCCTTTTTCGCCGCATAGTACAGCGGTTTGATTCCCATCGGATCACGCGCAACCACTAGACGTGAGCGGCGAACATCCCACAGGGCAAATGCAAACATGCCTCGAAGGCGTCTCAAACATTCCGTTCCCCAGCGCTCATAAGCACGCAATAGGACTTCTGTATCGCTATGGCCTTGGAATTGAAAGCCGTCGGTCTTCAAAAGATCACGTAGCGCGGGAGCGTTATAGATCTCGCCGTTGTAAACAAGGATATCGCCGGTGGCTTCGTTGACCATCGGCTGGTGGCCCAGTGGAGACAAATCTTGGATGGCTAAACGACGGTTTCCCAGCCCAACCGTCGCGTCGCCAACCGATATCACCATTGAACCACCGTCATCGGGACCGCGGTGCAACTGGGCATCGAGCATTGATCGCAGAGACTCATTCACCTGATCAGGCGATAGTGCACCCACGATTCCGGCGATTCCACACATTCCACAAATCCTCGAAGTCACTAATGTTCAATCACGACATCCATCAGCCCTGATCGTGCCTAGCACATCGGTGATACACGTCAAGCATCTGATTAGTGACAGAACGCCAAGAAAACTCGTTCTGCATCCATTTTCGACCTCTCGAGCCCATGTCCTGCAGCGGCATGGTACTGATACTACGAATTGCAGCGGCCAGGGTTTCAGGGTCATTGTCGACCCACAAACCACACTTCATGTCTTCCAGTCGACTCCAGGGAGTTCCCTTACTGGCAATCACTGGAACGCCATGGGCAAGGGCCTCTGCTACAACGATGGCGAAATTCTCGGTGTAAGACGGCACCAGAGTCACGTCAGAACATTCGAATAGTCTTTTCTTGGCCTCCGACAAGACTTCTCCGATTATCTCCACTCGTCCCTTCACTCCCAGCGCGTGGATTCGCTCTTTGAGCTGCGAAACGTACTCCGGTGCCCCCCAACCCGCGATCGCAAGACGCCACGGAGGTGCTGAATCGACGAGACTACAAGCCTTCAGCAAAGCCTCAATTCCCTTCTTCGGGTCCAAACGTCCGATGAAAAGCAATCGAAGCTCTCCATTTCTCTCTATTCGATTGAGGTCGATTGGGACATCCACTCCGTTGGGAATCATGGCCATTCGCAACTTCCGGAAACGAGCCAAAGTCTCGCGGCTCTCTTGTTCTGATGTAACGTGCATCGTCAACTCAGCGCGATCGGCTGTGTGATACCACAGAAAATCCCAAACCGCCTTTAGGCCGATTCGCGAAGAGCCTTCCCAGCGCTGAAGAGCCCCCCGTGGTGACCAGATCAGCGGCTTGTTCAACGAACGACCTAAAAAGACAGTTGGGAGGGTCGGAAAGTTGTAGACTCCGGTGAGATGGACGACATCGGCCCACCGCATGTACGTGGGCAGTAATCGCATCAGGGTTGGCGAAACTGAATGCCGTTGCCGGCGCGGACAATAGCGAACTCGAAATCCTTCTGGAAGCTCTACCTCCTCGCTCTTGTCGACGTCCAGTACTTTACCCAAGCCGTTCGCGTCTGTGGTCAGGACGCGGACCTCGCAGCCCAATTCCACTAGGTTGCGACACAGTTCGAATGTGGATCGAATTGGGCCACCATAGAAATAAGCGGGGTAGAACGACGGTACCACATGCAAAACCTTCATGAGGGCTGCTCAGGAATCCCAACAACTGTCGATATCTTACAAAAGCTCTTTCATTTTGTCGCTGTAGGATGGTACTAATATTTTCGGACTCAGCGAGGCTGCGGTGCGTCCTAGAATTGCTCTAGTCACATCCGGACTCGGTACCAGACACGGCGGCATTGGCGTGGTTGCCCAGTTGATCGCCTCAGCGCTAGCGAAGGATTCCGATATAGCGGTGTGGGAACACCACGCCTTTTGGCCCCGATTTGCACGCATCCCTGCAGCTGTGGCAAGGACATTCTTGGGCAGTCTGAAGACTCCCGATTTTGTTCTGTACGACCACATCGACCTCGCTATTTTGCACGCTGTCATGCCCCGTCTGCAATCCGTTCCTTACGCTGTGTTCTTGCATGGCATAGAAGTCTGGAAGCCTTTAGTCGGTCGGCGCAGAGAAGCGCTCTTGGGCGCAACCCTTCTCCTCGTGAACTCGGCCACGACCAAAAACGAAGCCCACGTTTTTAATCCGTGGTTGCCGAAAGTGGAAGTTACATGGCTCGGCGTCGAGCGCCAGAATGAAATTGCGGACGTCGGCTCCAGTCCTCCCGCCGGCCTAATTGTCGGCCGCATGGCCGATTCTGAACGCCTCAAAGGCCATGACGCCGTGATGGATGCGTGGCCGCTCATCAAGTCTGCCGTTCCCGATGCTAGGCTGACGATCGTGGGCACTGGGAACGATAAGGGCCGTTTGCAAAAGAGAGTGAAAGCGGAGCACCTGGCAGACATCGAATTTTGCGGTCGGATCGACGATGCACAGCGGGATCAGATGTATCGCTCCTGTCGGATGCTTTTTTATCCTTCCAAGCAGGAAGGATTCGGACTGGCCGGAGTCGAAGCCGCCAGCTTCGGCGTACCCTTTTTGGGACTAGCCGGGACCGTTACAGAAGAGATCTTTCCGGCCGGCACGGGCGCCGTGATCGCTAAAGATCTTTCGAGGGAGAGCATCGCGGAAGCTGCAATCCCTGTTTTGAGAAGCGCTCATTACGCGGCAGAGTTGGGACGCGCCGCATTGGCCAGGGTAAATGCCGTCTTTCTGGAGGAACACTTTACCAACCGCCTTCTTCGAGCGCTGGCGCCACTGCTATCTGTATACGAAGCAGTGGCACCCGCAAAGATTTGAAAAAAGAAACACCTCGGCATCCGCTTAAGTGACTTCTACAAAAAGCCGCCCCTCCCCGGTGGGGCCAACGTAACAGTGAAGGCCGCTGGACGAGACGCCGGAACGAACCGAGAAGCGCGGATACCCGCCGAGAGTTAAACTCGTGATGTGGGCGAACTTCTTCCAGCACCGTGTTGGTTTCCGCCAAAACAGGACCCTTCCGACTATCGAAACCGTGCGGCCTCTATCCAAAACGGGAGATCGCTGGCATGATTGCTGCCAGTCGGGTTCCCTGGAGGTGTGTTGTCGCAGTTATTTTGATTCTTCCGAGTTGCGGGTCGAAGCCCGGAACCGAAGGCGGTAGCACATCCGCGCCCACCATTGCTACCCAGCCCGCGAACCAGACGGTGACGGCCGGCCAGACGGCAACTTTCTCTGTAGCGGCCGCAGGAACCGCACCTTTGACCTACCAGTGGCAGAAGGGCACGACCGCAGTCACCGGGGCGACGTCGCCAAGCTATACGACACCCGCAACAACAACGTCTGACAACGGAACCCAATTCAGCGTGGTGGTGAGCAACTCGCTGGGAAAAGCAACCAGCAATGCGGCTACGCTGACGGTCAACGCTGCGGCAACCGCCACCACCGATGTCCTGACCTACCACAACGACATTGCGCGCACTGGCCAAAACCTGACGGAAACCACGCTCACGACCAGCAACGTGAATTCGGCGAAGTTCGGCAAGCTTGGCTTCTATCCCGTGGACGGCCTGGTTGACGCCGAGCCGCTCTATGCCTCAAGCGTTTCACTTCCGAGTAACGGCACACACAATCTGCTGATCGTTCCCACCGAACACGGCTCGGTCTATGCTTTCGACGCCGATTCCGGCACGACGATCTGGCAGATCACGACGTCGAAGACTGGCGAAACTGCGTCCGACAATCGAGGTTGCGGGCAAGTCACCCCTGAAATCGGCGTGACCTCGACTCCGGTGATCGATCGCACTCAGGGTCCGAACGGCGCGATTTATGTGGTGGCCATGTCGAAAGACGGGTCGAGCAACTACCACCAGCGCCTGCACGCGCTGGATCTCGCGCTGGGAACCGAATTGTTCAGTGGCCCGGTCGATATTCAGGCGACCTATCCCGGTACCGGCGACAACAGCAACGGCACCAGCGTGGTATTCGATCCCAAACAGTACAAGGAACGCGCTGCGCTGCTGTTGCTGAATGGCGTCATTTATACGGGCTGGGCTTCGCACTGTGACGATCGGCCCTATACGGGCTGGATCATGGGTTACAGCGAAACCACGCTGGCACAGACGAGCGTGCTGAACATCACGCCCAACGGCAACGACGGCGCCATCTGGATGGCAGGAGCCGGCCTCGCTGCCGACAGTTCGGGCAACATTTATTTTCTCGATGCTAATGGAGACTTTGACACTACTGTGAACGCGCAGGGTTTCCCCAGCGACGGCGACTACGGCAACGCCTTCATGAAGCTTTCCACCACCGGCAATCAATTGGCCGTGGCCGACTATTTCGAGATGGACAATGAGGCATCGGAAAACGGCAGCGACACCGACCTCGGCTCCGGTGGCACGATTGTGCTGCCCGACCTCAGTGATGGCGCGGGGCATACCCTGCATCTGGCCGTCGGCGCCGGCAAAGACAGCAACCTGTACGTGGTGAATCGCGACTCCATGGGCAAGTTCAGCTCCAACAACAGCAGCATTTATCAGGAGCTGGCGGGAGCTTTGTACGGAGGGGTTTTTGCGATGCCCGCGTATTTCAACAACACGCTTTACTACGGATCGGTGGGCAGCCCCATCCAGGCGTTCACCATTATCAACGCGAAACTGTCGACCAGCGCAACCGCGCAAACCAGCAACAGCTTTGGCTACCCCGGGACGACGCCCAGCGTCTCGGCGAATGGCAGCAGCAACGGAATCGTCTGGGCTGTGGAGAATACGAACCCCGCAGTGCTGCACGCTTATAATGCCAGCACGCTCAACGAACTCTACAACAGCAACCAGGCCAGCAGCGGCCGCGATCAGTTCGGTCCCGGCAACAAGTTCATCACCCCAATGATCGTGAACGGCAAGATCTTCGTGGGAACGCCGAATGGCGTCGCAGTGTTCGGGCTGTTGCATTAATGGAAATGCAGGACTGCCCATGTCTCCTCACTCCTATCTATCTTGATCGTGACTCCTGCGATCTTCACCTGGCTTCGCGAATGGGCGATCAAAGGCAGGCTCTAACTCTACCTGGCTGGAGGGCTTCGGGTAGATCGGTTCCAATGGAATATCCGCAAATGGGCTTCGAGGAATTTGGAGGGATTGATACCGTGAAGTTAGCTTTATACTTCACCTGAAATCAGGATCGATGTAAAAACTCTGCCCGCGAACGATGTCCAGTTATTACGGGTCGCGCTTCTCTGTAATTGGTGCTGCCGGCAAAGAAAGATCGCGCTCCCCGATGGGACTCATTCCGGTGAAGGTCAAACATGGGAGCCAACGTAATCAACGCGACCAGGACTTGCTGCCCGATACCTGCTATGTACTGCGCTAGTTGTGGTTCCACCGGCAAGAGCTGAGGTAACAAAGCCACGCCAACGCTATTCAGCAGCAACCCAGAACCTGGGCGCAGAAGGAGCTTGTCGAACAGACCAAGGAATATTCCCAAGCAGAACATCACCACGGGCGGTCCAAACCAGCCAAAGTTTATGTAACTCTCAGGCAAGTACCCTACGGAAATCGATACCCCCTTCAACTGGTTACGCGTTGTCAGTCCGTATGCGACTTGGTACCATCTATTCGAATCATTGATGGAAGGTTTGTCGGGCCAGAAAAGCCGAGGGACGAATGTGACTAGCATATACGAATACAGCCGCCCGTTCTGGTATGGCACCCGCTCAGGTGTTGATTCCACCACGTTCGCGGTTTGCTGCAGTAGCGAAAGTCGACCTAGTGTCAGATTGGCCAATTTCCTTGCTTTTTCCTGATCCGAATTCGACAGAGCCTCTTCCCATGTACTCCAGGAGGTACCCATCCAAAAGTTCAATCGCTCAACGTAGCTCTCCGAAGTACCGCTGTGCCAATACGCCGCGCGGAACTTCTCTTTGCCGGGTTGCAGGAAAAGAACAACGGGAATACCTATCATGATCGCAACGAGCGGGAGTTTTCGTCTTTCGTATACATAGACCGCCGTAGCCATGATTGCCAAACTAACGAAACTTCCCAGCCAACCTGAAGAGATTCCAGCGACCAGCGCTATGCCGGCGTAGCCAGCCAGTAGAAGCTTATCCTCAGGAATCGCCTTGCCGCGCAGGTAATAGCGTAAGAGAATCACAAACACGACCGACGGAACAACACTCTCAATAATGGCTAGGAACTGGCGGCCTCCCCCACCAAGAACATCGATCGGCACGGCAACCCTCAGCAATGCCGTCGCCAGCAATGCAAATCGTAAGTAATGCCAGCGCGCCGGACTACGATGGATGTCCGGTTTGAAAGATTCCATGAAGCGCAAGCGCCTAGCCGCGGCCATCCCCATCGCGATCGCAGCCACCCCCAGGACGCTCAAGTAAAGCGACCGTGTGATTGCGTCCTCGGACAGTTGGTGGTATCCCGTAACCAGACCAATGTCGTGTCTCAGCCAAAACAACGGCACCGCGTAGGCAAGCCAGTACATGAGGCCAATTAGAGCGAAAAGCGATATCCTGTCTCGCGTTCCGTGGCTCCATTCCTGGTAAGCGGTCCATGGAATCCAGCACAGGATGAACGCAGCAATGACCTGCGGCACGGTTACTTCATAAAGACTGGTTGCCCACAGAACGACCGTGATGATAAACGGGACTACCGTATTGAGCACAGGCGAGGTTCTCGCGCTATTCGCGATCTTAAACGCTTGCATGCAAGACTCTGGGATCCAGTGTCGCCGCTAGCGACCGGATAATGCCATCAACTGCCGTCTCGATCGAATAGTTTCCCAACCTACACCGGGCCTCAAGACCCATTGAAATCATACGCTCAGGATTTCCTGCCCACTCAAGCATCGTATTCGCTAATGCGTCTACATCCCCTAGCGGAAATATGGCCCCAGTTTCCTGCGTAATGACCAGGTCGGGGCCGCACCCGACTCTATCGCTCACTATACAGGGTCGGGCACAAGCCATAGCCTCATTTACGACCAAACCCCAGGTTTCTCCTCCATCCGAGGGGAGCACAAGCGCATCGGAAGCAACGTACGCCTTGGTGATTTGTGACTGGTTCACAAATCCTGTAAATCGAATTGGGGCACGCCGCTCTCGAACAAGATCCTCACACCTGGCGCGCAGCAGACCATCCCCCACCATTAAGCCCTGGATACGGGGATTACGTCGCGTGGCCCGTTCAATCGCGCATACGAAGTCCATAGGCCGCTTCTTAGGAATGAACTTTCCTGAGAAGACAAAAACTATTGCGCTCTCGTCCAAGTGATTTTCTCTTCGCAGTTCGGGGCGCCGCGGCTCCAGGCACTCTGCCTCGGTCTGGAAACTCCTATTATCTATGGCGTGCGGCACCAAGAAAATGCGTTCCGGGCGAGCACCATAATGCAGAAAGTACTCTCGCGACCACTGGCCGGCCGCCAGACAGGCATCAAACCGTGGAATAAAACGTCGATATGTGAAGGATTTGACAGCTCGCTTCGCGATGCCTCGCGGGGTATGCAAGTGCGAGTCGCCCCTCACCATGACTTTCACTTTCGATTTCCAACAGGCCCAAATTGCCTGCCAAGCGCTCTTGTAATGCCAACCGTTAATCAGTACCGCGTCGTACTGCCCGCGGCGAATGATGTCCGCGATCTCCGGGGTATCGAACCCGGCAAATCTCCCGTGCCCAGATGGGTTAGCGACATTTCGCAGAAAGGAATGCGGATATTCTGTAAGCAACGGGACGTCCCAATCAAATTCCACGCCAAAGCCGGCACGCGCCTGATCTCCGGGTGTTGCCTTATGACAGTAGTAGACGTGTACATTCAGATCGGGTCGAGCCGCCAAGGCCCGAAACCAGGCAGAATGATATTGAATAGGATGGGTGCTTAGTATGGCAAGCCGGGTTTTCGTCAACGTAGTGAGCTCTTTCATCAGATGTTAAGGTCACCCGAGTATAGGTTGGAAGCCGACAATATAATATTATTCACTACCTCCGACGCAACGAGTATTCCTGCCAACTTGGAAGATGGTCAGCGAATCCACGGAATCTAGTTCGGTCACATCGGATAGAGTCGGGAGATCCTCCGCGTAGAACCGCATCGTTCCGAGTGGGACAGGCGAATTCGCAGCAATTCTCGTATCGTGCAACGCAACAATACTGCCCTGAACCATTTTAGGCCGCCAGCTGTTCCAATCGCCCTTGACTCCTTCATAGGAATGGTCCGCGTCGATGAACAAGAAGTCGATGGGTAATCGAAAGTCGCGGACTACGTCCTGACTGAAGCCCTTCAAGAAGAACAGGTTCTTGGCCCGGTTGCGCTTACGGTGCAATCGGGCGATCCACTCTCCATACGATATGTGGAGTCGGCCCTTAAAGAACGGGTCCACTGAATAGACCGCTCCGACCGTGTTTTTCGCGAGCGCAACGCTTGTCTTCCCTTCGTAGCAACCAATTTCGCAAACTACCTTCGCATTTCGCGAGTACTTGAGAAGCATTTGGAGTTCGGATTCGGTGACCTGCGAAAAAGGGGAATCCATGTGCACGATGCACTTAATCAGATGGACCAGTGACTTCATTTGTCTGGTGTCGTCTCCGTCTTCGATATGAATGGCGTTGCTGGGGGCAGAAAAAAATCTGCCCAAATTTGCCGGGCCACTTGCGAAGAATACCGCTCCTCATATCGTTGTCTGGCATTTCGACCACAGTCATTTCGAAAATCTACATCGGACAAGAAGCGATCCATTGCAGTGCCCAACGAGGAAGGAATCTCGTCGCAAATCAAACCAGTTTTTTCGTGAACTACAATCTCCTGCAACGCGCCGCTGCGAAAGCACACGGTCGGCACTCCCAGGGCCATCGCTTCAGCCACGCTCCGGCCAAACGATTCGTGAAACCGGCTGGGAGGGCTCGGATGCACATGTAGGTAAGCAGAACGCAAGAGTCGTAGGCTGTCCTCTCTGAATCCCCAGCACTTCACTCGGCCCGCGAGTGGAGCCTTGGAGATCGCCTGTTCCAATTCCTGTTTGAAATCCGGGGCACAGCTGCCCACCAGGTGCAACGTCACATCGGGAAAGGTTTCAGCGATGGGCTTAAAGGCCTCCAGAAGGAGGTCGATTCCCTTGTGGCGCGAAACTTGCCCCACAGAGAAGATGTTTCGCCCATGCAGGAGTTGACTGTCTGCCACATCGTCTTCGACCGTTGGTCTCTCCAAGTCGATGATGGACGGCACAACCATGTTCCGCTTTCGCTTGATACCAGGTAGCGCTCGCGTCACTACGTCATAGCTGAATTGCGTGTTGTGGACAAAATCGGTGACCAGCCAAATCCAGAGAGGAAAGGTCAGGGTCCTTGTCCCAAGATCATGAAAATGGTGGACAACTCTGCGGCCGAGCAAACGAAGCCGGAGCGCCGCCAAAATACAGAAGTGTGCATAGCTGATACCGGGAACATAGAGGACGTCCTTCCCTCGTGCGGCCTTCAGCACGGCGATATTTCCACGGGTAAGTTCTAGCAGCATCGCACAAAGCTGCCGCAGGGACCTTGGCCTTCCGATTTTCACCCAGTCTTTCTTGTCCGGGAGAAGCGACATCTCGAATCCTCGGCGAAACATTTCCTCGATGATCGGAGGGCGCCTTTGAGTGATCATGAAGGACTGCACGAAATGGGGCCTTACACTGGGTCTGAGGGCGTCGAAGATCTCAATAACAGCCCGTTCCATCCCGTAGAGGAACGGGGTGAAGAATGGGACCAGAACGCAGCAGCGCGCTTTCTCATCACCTCTCGTAAGTCGCCGAAGGCCACCCGTGACTTCGACCGTATTCTCAACTGACCCGCTGCGTCTCGACATCTGAGGCCCTTCGGAACCGCCGCGGCAAACGTCTTGGCCAGCGCACCGTCATTGCCCTTGCCGTACATGGCGCGAATCGATGCAATACTCCGTGAAGGGTTTGCTCGCGCGACTGGCTAAAATCTGGTGCAAGCGACCGCGAAGGCCGGAACGGATCACAAGAATGACGCTGATATCGACGCAATCATGAAATTCATGCGACCAGCACAGTAAAGAGGGTGCTAGGCTAGGCACTCTTCTCGGCCGTTCCGGTGACGCAACTCACGTCGACACGTGGACTCTCGCGCATAGAGGCGATGATTTTTGCCAAGATGCCTTCGAGATCCAAACTGGGACGATATCCGATGAGCTGCCGAATCTTGCTGATATCCGGCACGCGACGCGGCATGTCTTCGAAACCTTGGTCGTAGGCCAGGTCGTAGGGCACGTACACAATCTCGGAATTGCTTCCGGTCATAGCTTTAACCATATGTGCCAGTTGGTTGATAGTGGTCTCCTGGGTGCTTCCGATGTTAAACACTTGACCCACTGCAGAGGAATGACGGGTGAGATCGGCAATAGCTTTTACCACATCGCCGACATAGCCGAAAGCCCGCGATTGCTTCCCATCGCCATAGACGGTTATTGGCTGATCGTTGAGCGCCTGAGACACAAAGCTAGGGATCACCATCCCGTAGCGGCCTGTCTGCCGTGGACCGACGGTGTTGAACAGGCGGACAATAACGACCGGCAGCCTCTTTTCGTGGTAGTAAGCAATCGCGAGGAATTCATCTATCGCCTTCGAGCAGGCATAGCTCCATCTTCCCTTTGTCGTGGGACCTAGAACCAGGTCCTGATCTTCGTTGAACGGTACCGCGGTGGATTTGCCATAAACTTCTGAGGTGGAGGTAATCAGTACCTTTTTTTTCTTCTTGTTAGCGAGCTTGAGAACCACCTCTGTACCGTGAACATTGGTTTCGATCGTATTGACTGGGCTTTCAACGATTAATTTCACCCCCACCGCAGCCGCCAAATGATAAACCACATCACAGCGATCGATGAGCTCCGCTACGACAGGTTCGTTGTGTACGGAATCCACAGTGTAGTGAAAGCGAGTATTCGGCTTCAGGTGCTCGATATTTTCGATGCTCCCGGTTGACAGGTCGTCGAGGATGTAAACTTCCTCGTCACGCCGCAACAACTCCTGTGCTAAATGTGATCCTACAAATCCGGCACCGCCCGTGATTAGCGACCTGACTGCCATGCGTGACTCCTCAAATGCCCAGGCTCATTCCGATTTATCATAAGCAAGAGTGCGTTATTGTAGCACCACTGAAGGGCGATACTTTTGCGGCTTTATCGAATACCTTCGCAAGCCGGGCTGACATCGTCCTAGTAGTATAAGGCTCAAACATCTCCCAGCGTATGGATTGTCGAAAATCCGGCGGCAGATCCAACAATCGCTGAAAACTGACGGCGATCTCCTCTACCGCTTGACTCAATGAATGTTCGTCGCCAAAAGTGACTGCCTCTCCAGCTCCAGTATCTGCAAGGATCTTGACAACGCTGCTCCGTTCGTGAAAAACCGGCAGCAAGGGCTTCTCAGCCAGAATATAGGGGAAGATCTTGGATGCAGTGTAATGGGGCTCGACTGATCCGACTACCAACAGCACGTTCGAATCCAGGAGCAAATTTAGTGCGTCCAGGTAAGGCACCCTATCAGGATGTTCATCGACGAGGTCGGCTATTCCAAATTCAGCAGCGATGGGCCGTGCTTGCTCTTGCTGCTCACGACCGGAAGTGTACCGCGTCCCAACGAAGTGAACACGCACGCGGCTGAATGGTTCTGGATTGCGGGATCGCGCTCGTGCAATACCAGCGAATAGAGCTCTGAGCACAGGCGCCATCGACAGCGTATATGCTCCGATGTAGCTGAAGTGGCGAAGGCCATCCGCCGAATCAAAGATGAGGTTTTTCCTGGGATGTTGCCGAATATAAGCGAAATCAGCGGGCTCTCCGCCATAAGGAATTTCGGTTGCTCGGTTGCCATTCAGCCACGGATAACGCGCGATGACGCTATCGGTCGTCCCCTGAGAGACACCGGTGATCTGCGCAACATTGGCGATTGCAAAACGCTCCATCAGCCTTCCCATCGCATACGCAAGTGCATGCTTCGGCGGCCTTTGAGAGCGGGGCAGCTTCCAATAATATTCTGTGGCCACCGGATCGATGTAGTCGATGACGTAAGGAATGCCGAAGCGAGCCTGTGCGAGTCGACCGAGTATCAGAGTCGGATTTGGCGGGACGGGGATGAATATAAGATCGATCCTTCGCTGCCGGACCAGACGAGAGAGTGCGTGCCAGTGGTGCCACAAACTGCGGAGTCCGAGATCGCCAAACCCCAGGTTGCGCGTCAGCCTAGCGGGTAGTGCGCGCGTACGTATGACCTCCACACCAGAACGCAACAATCTCTCGTTCTCGAGATCAATCGGAGTTTCGTAGTAGTTGGGATCGACTGTCAGAACGACTGGTTCCCAACCGAAGTCACGAAGATGTTGGGCAAAAAAGCGTATCCGTAGCGCCGGCGGGTGGCTGCTGGGAGTAAAATCTGGACCCACGATCAGGACCTGTTTCATGTCCTTGTTGCTTTCGCAGTTTCCCCGACAACATTGGGCAACCCACCGAGAAGTTGTAGGAATTTCGTCTCTTCAACATCCCAACAGAACTTCGATCTTGCAGCGTCCCACGCGGCTTGCTTCGCTGTTAAGAGCAAGCCCGGATTATTGATCCAGTTTCCGAGCTTCTCGGCAAGCACCGTTGAGTTTCCAGCCGGGTAAAGAAAGCCAGCAGTCGGAACTTGATCTAGAATCTCGCGCTGGCCTGGTGTGTCTGTTGCAGCAATCGCGAGTCCAGCCAGCATATAGCTGAATACCTTGTTTGTGATTGTACGACCGTAGTTTGGATTGTTTGGGCGCTCCAACGCGAGCCCAACATCGTACGCCCCCATTGATTTGATTACCTGGTCGTGCTCCGTGAGAGGGTGAAGCCTGACTATACCTGCCATACCGCATCTTTCCGCCAATTGCAGGATAGTCGCTTTCTGCCCTTCCGACGCATGTCCTCTCAAATGCAGCTCGACTTCTCCTTTCAGACACGCACTCGCCTCGAAAATGTCCTGCAGTCCACGATCCACACCTAGCGTCTGGCTGATCCAGTGCACCCGTAGCGGCGAGTGCATTGCCCTTGCACGCGGCGGCGTCAAACCGTCGGCCAAAGAAACCGGAAACACGTTATGCAGCACCACAGGTTCAACAATTCCATAGGCTTTCACGAGATATGCGCCCATGCAATTCGATGTAACTGAAATATATTGGCATTCGGGAAAGTACTGGCGCTCAATCATGCGTATTGCTTCGCAAGAAATAGCGCCCGATTCCGAGAGAAGGTCCTCACAGTCGAATCCCAGGCGTGCGTTCCAGCGTTTCGCCGCGGCTGCGGCGGCAGGCAAAACTGTCTGTGTGTGTGCGATGATCCAGTCCGCAGGCTGCGCTGATGCTAGTCTCGTTAGTTCCGGTAGGCTTGTGCAGCTGCTGTACTCCGCAAACCTGGCCCATTTGACCCGCTGGAAGGCAGCTGAAGCCAGGAGCCGTCGTCCCCTCATCCAGGCGGAACGCAATTTTCCCGCCCAAACGTCCGAGTGGAGATCAACCCTTTCCAGTTGCCAGCCACGAGACCTCAAGAGTCTTTCATCTCGTTGCTCCAGGCCTTTCCCCGCCCCGACTGCGGCCACTCGAACTGCGTATCCGACACGCACAAGCGTGTCGGCTTCACGGACTAGTCGAGGGTTGTGACAGGGATTGGTTGCCCCAACAAGGCAAATTCGCATCGGAATGGCTCACACCTTCTCTGCGACGGCCGCTATCGAGAACGGCATCTTGGGATTGCGATAATCGAACCGAACGAGAGGAAGAAGCAACAGGAATATAGGGAATGCGCCAAGATCACCGACCTTGTGGCGAGCCTTTCTTAGAAATTTGTCCAGGTTACACAATAGCGGCGATCCCAAACCTAGTACCGTCGTGATTACCAATCCAGAAGAGTCCAGCAATGCCTGATAGCTCTCCATCGTGTAACCATCCCGAACGTGGTATCCGGTTTCCGGTTCATCTGTCCTCCCTAATGCATGCTCCGGATGGAGTGCATGCGGACAACACAAGATCAGTCTGCCTCCGGGTCGCAAGAGTCTCGCAAACATCTGAACCACTTCCCTGTCACGCTTTATGTGCTCCAGCGTCTCGCTGCAAATAATCTGATCAAAGGTGTCTTCCAAACTATCCAAGTCATAGATATTCATCCGCCGAAACTCCACGGCGGTCGGCGCAATCCCCATTGCCCGAAACAGAACACTTGTGTCTGCCACTTCCCTTTCGCTGAAGCTGATTCCTAAAACGCGGCTGCCACGCCGGAAAGCGGCATAGGAAAGAGCGCCGTTACCCGAGCCGGCATCCAGTGTATGCAGCTTGCCAGTTCGAAACAGTTCCGGCAAAAATCGAAAACGACAGCGGGTGTGGAGATCTAGTCCGGGGAAAAAGATCCTCTTAGCCAGCAGTTTTAAATGGTGCACTATCTTCTCCTGCGACCTGATTCGATTTCACAAGCAGTTGTGCGAGGGTGTCGCCCAGAGCAGCACGGTAGTCCCTCCACTGCCATTTCGCTGCGCTCTCTGAAGCTCTAGCGCTTATCTCAACGAGGTCGAGCCGGCGATCCAAGCACCATTGCATCGTCTCGGCGAGACAATCGGCATCTCTGATCGGGATCAGGAACCCATTGCGTCCATGCTGGATGAAAGCAGGTCCTCCGGTGTTGTTCGTGGTGATCACCGGGAGTCCGTTTGCCATTGCTTCCGTAATTACCATACCAAAACCTTCGCATAACGAGGGGAAAACCAACACGCTAGCCCGACCGTAGATTTCCATTAACTCCTCACGTGGAACCGATGGTCGAATCACGACCTTGCCGGGAAGATCTGCTAAAAGCCGCTCCGGCAAAGCCATCTGGCCGATCAACCATAGCTCGACATCGCCCGCCGGCCGGAGTTTGCGCCACGCCTGCAACAGGTAATGCACACCCTTTCGAACCGATTGCGTTCCAGCACTCAAGAATATGAACGGCGATTTTGGTTGCGACCCGATTTCTTTGCTGACGTTCGGCGCCCCCAGAGGAATTACCTTGATTCGTCCTTCCGGTGTCCCGGCGTCAACTAACGATCGCTTCGTGAAACTCGAGTTCACAATCACCAAATCCGCCAATCCCAACTCCTCATCCTTGCGCGCGTTTCGACGCCAAGCCAACTTGCGAAGATGAAGGTCACGCTTGGTTACAGCCTCTGGGTACGTGTCGAACTCTTCAGCAAGGATTGCTGAAGTGGTCTTGTGGTGTGTGATGGGCATTTCATAGATACACAGGGCTCCGCGAGCTCGTTGCGACTTGAATGATTCCAGGCACGCGTGCTCATACCCGTAAATGGCGGTCGTACCCTCCAAATGACGCCGGGCGACAATCCGATCGAACCACCTCTCCGTTTGTTCCCAGACGAGATCAGCAGCAATCGGTCCCCCTTCAACGGAGAGCATGCGAAGCAGTTCCGGCAGAGGATGTCCGTGAACCAGCTTCAGCGGGATTTCTGTGATTCTGCGCCGCGCCAGCTGCTTCTCGGGATCCCCATACCTAGCTCGCAACGCCAGCTTCAGAAAACGGCCCAGAGCGCTGCGGTCGTCGTAGTGAAAGGTGGTTACGTATTCGGCGAGCAATCCAGCCTCGTACAGCCCGCGCGCAGCGTGCTGCACGAAAGGTCCGCATCCTGGATGGGACAAAACTACACTTCGACTAAATGCTAAATTCACTTTATTGATCGCCTCGGTTGCGGTGACCCGATCTTCCTAAGGCGAGGGTAGATGTTCTCGCAGGATCAGAATCGACAGCGACTGTTCTAGCGCTTCACCCTTGTACTGAGTCCACCTGTAGTTGAATATGGTCGCGTAAATTCAAGGTCAGAGGCGCTAGGAGGCCGCCGACTCCTTCGCGAGAACCCGGAAAAGAACATGAGCCTCCTGGCAAAATCGGAAATCCGCCTTACGGTTTTATGCTATTTTCAAGGTGAACCACTGCGTAGTCAAGCATAGAAGCCACCAATTTCATTTGAAGGCCGAGATGCTGCCGATGAGTTGCTCAGTCTCAATTATCATTCCCGCCTACAATGCCGAGCGTTGGATTGCTTCAGCGCTGGAGTCGGCGCTGAACCAGACTTGGCCGCGTACGGAAATCATTGTGGTGGACGACGGTTCCTCCGACAACACCTTCGCTGCGGCCAAGTTCTACGAATCGGCCCAGTTGAAGGTTGTCCGGCAGGAGAATCGCGGGGCCGCAGCAGCCCGAAATACCGCAGTCAGCGAGGCGCAGGGCGACTTCATCCAATACCTTGATGCCGATGACCTGCTTGGCGCGAACAAAGTGGAAGAGCAGGTAATTCTTCTACAGTCCAACCCTGGCTACCTGGCTGTATCGCCCGCATTTTACTTCTTCGACGGTCAGAATCCCGACTCGGGACTGGAAGAGAGCTCGGGCCTAGTTGACAGTGACGATCCTGTCCAGTGGCTTACAGAACTGCTCGGCCCGGACGGTCCTTTCGGAATGGTACCGTACGGAGCGTGGCTTACGCCGCGCGCCATCGCAGAACGCGCGGGCCCGTGGGATGATAGCGTCCGTTCTCCCGATGACGACGGTGAGTACTTTGCTCGGGTTGTACTCGCGAGCCGTGGTATCCGCGCCTCAAAAGCCGGCCGGTACTACTATCGCAAATTCGTGCAAGGCGGAAGCTATACTACAACCTACAGTGAGGCGCTTCTCCGGGGTCGGCTTCATTCCCTGAATTGCAAGGCTAAGTGGCTGCTAGCGCGCACTAGCGATCCTCGAGCCTACCGCGCTCTGGCGAACCGCTACGTGGATCTGGCACTCGGAGCCTACCCATCGTTCCCTAAGCTCACAGACGAGGCACTCCGAAGAGCTCAGGAAATGGGCGGTACTAGCTACATTCCGCGATTCGGAACGTGGAAAGGCAACCTTCTCAGCCGTGTTCTGGGTTGGAAGACGACCAAGAGACTTAACTTTCACCTTCACAAGGTGGCAAGATCCCTCCGCTAGCTAGCTTACGTTCTCTCGTCCTTCCCGGACTATCTTCCTAACCAGTAATTGAAATTGATTTTGTTGGCGCTCTATGTCGTGATTTCTGGAGAAAATCTCTAGCGAACGGGCCGCCAGTCTATTCTGCTGAACGGGGGAGAGCGCGATCTTCCGAATCCCCTCTGCTAGGGCAACAGGATTGAATTCGTCGACCACCTCAGCAAACCCTTCTTCAGAAGCATACCGGACCAGACTCGAGTATTTCGGACCAAATACAAGTACGGGTCTACCTGATGCGAGATAATCTGCCGTTTTCGAGGGGAAAGCGGTCTCGATCAAGTTGCGCACATCATCGCAAAACGAAAACGGCAGGAATAGAATGTCAGCCTGAGAGAGGGCCTTCGGAATTTCCGCTTGAGAAATCCACGGGCTAAGTTGCACGTCAGGGTGGTCCCATCCCCAAGCTCTCACCTGGTCGGGTTTCAGCGAAGTAAACAAGTGGAACTTAGCCGAAGGGATTCCATAGTCTTTCAGCATGCCATTTGTGATGATCTCAACGAGCAGGCGCACACTGTCCTCAACGGCATTCGTGATCGATCCAGCATAGACTATAAGCAGCGACTCGTTTTTAAGCTTCCGGTTAGTTTCGGGAAATTCTTTAAAGTGAGCCTTCGTCGCCGGCAGCTGTACCTCGGAATCCACTGCAAACTCGAACCGAAGTTTTTCTTGCATTCCAGAACTGACGGCGTAGATGTGGGCAGCGTGGCGGGCGGCGGTGCGGGTAGCTAGGTATAGGGCACGTCTCCACATGGAGCGCTTGTCGCTCACATAGTCGTCATGAACGAACGCAACATAAGGCGTACGAGTTAGCCGGGCAGCGGCACAAGCCGCCAAATAGAACCGGCCATGAAACAACGTGACCATTGCTTCAATCGAATGACGCCTGATCAGATGAATGCTTAGAAACGTCAAGAAGGGCAACCTCAGCCAGTCCAATAAGTTTCTGATCCTGCCCAGTCCCCACCGACCCCAACCCTTTGAAGTTGGGAAGGTGATCTGGGTGCACCGCAGTCTTCCCGCCGCCGTAGAAATCTTCGAGGCGTGAGAGCCTGTCAGAACAATGAGTCGCTCAGGTGGATACGATTCCAGCAGGCGGCTCAGGAGTATGCTGCCTCCAGCGGCATTGGACGGCGGGAAATCACAGATGTACAGCAAGCGCGCTGCCTGTCTGACCGCCTTCTCCTCTTCCCGATCTACCTGTGCTGTACTCATCCGGCCCAACCAAGCGCTAGCTTTCGAAACTCGCGGCGGCAAGAGAGTGCGTTTGCAGATTGTAGACGCGCCGCATCCAGTCGGCAGTGATGCGAATGCCGTCTTCCAGGTTGTATGTGTCCTGGTGGGCTAGATCGCGCAGGGCCTTGGAAACGTCCACGCGCTTGTGGTGAGTCGTAAGGATCTCGGATTCGCGATACACCACCAGCGACGGATCAACTCCCGTCACCTTCAGGATGACGTTGGAAAGTTCTTCAATGGTGTGCTGGCAACTCCCGCCAACGTTGTATGTCTCCCCGGGTTTGAAATTGTCTACGATATTGGCCAGGGTTCGCACAGTGTCGGCCAGGTAGGTCGATGTCCGCGAGTGACCGCGGAAGACGGTCCAGGGCAGGCCATTGAGCGCGCAAAAGAGGAACCGGCAATTCACCGAGCGGTAGGGACTGTAGTACTCTCCAGGTCCATAGGTATTGAACAGACGCACCACCACCGACTCGGTGCCGAATTGCAGCGCGGAGTTGCGGACTTGCATTTCGTTGACCCACTTGGTCATGGCGTAGTCGTTCATCTGCTTGATCTCGTATTCGTCCATAACCGTTTCGACCATCAACTTCGGCCAGTCGCCATACACCTCCGAGGAGGAGAAATGGATCAAGCGGAACTTGAGCCGCTCCTGCAGGCGAATGACATTCTTCGTGCCGACGGCGTTCGTGCGCCACAGGGTTTCGTAGAAGTCTTCGCCGTTCCAGCGGCCGAATTCGGCGGCGCAGTGGTAGACGTAGTCAAAGGGACCCAGGGTCTCCATCACGCGCTCGATCTGGCGGAACTCGCCTACGTCGCAGCGCGCATACAAGGGCACGCTGACATCGGTGGCTACCGAGAACCCGACCTCATCGGGCTGATGGTCTGTGTCGCAGGAAACGACGTGATGCCCGCGTTTCCGCAGTTCGGATACCAGCCCTGCCCCCACCGTACCTATACCACCTGTGACTAAGACGCGCATAGTCCTCTCTGCTCATGGAAATTCGGTCGTCTAGACCTTGCGACCTTTTCGTACATTTCTAATACTCTCGGCTTTATCACGCTCACATCGACTCTGGTCCTGGCAACACGATTATTTATCTCCGCAGCCCGATTAACCAAGTCATTGTCAGTCAATGCCTTACGGATTGCAGCCGCCACAGCGTCCGAATCCTCCGGAGGTACTAGGAAGCCATTCTGTCCATCCACAATCCACTCTGCTGTCGATACCGTGTCCGACTGGACGGGGAAGGCCCCCATGATCATGGCTTCCAGCATCGTATTTGGGGATCCGTCGGTGATGCTTAACCCTAGCGATATTCTCGCGCGGCCCATTAGTTTTACGATCTCTTCGTGGCTACTCGGTGGCAACAGGGTAACAGAAAGTCCGATATGAGAGAGTTCCTCCGCCGCCGAGCGGACCTGCGGATTACCGTGCGCTGAAAACACAACTATCCGATAGTCCCGCAAATTTTCCGCACAAGATTTGATCGCCTGCAGCGCGATTAGCGCCCTGCCACCCCAGGTTTCGCTCTGATAGCCCTTCACTGCAATAACTTTGCGGCTAGACGGTTTCCCTTCTGCAGCCTGCTGCATCCGATCGATCTCGAAACCTCCCCCAACTGGAAACACTCCAAGATCGCCGCCCCTAAACCCAAAGTTACGCGCCAGCATTGAGTCGCGAAAGCAATCAGCGATGAAGTAATCACACGAGTCGAGGACTTGCCTTATCTGAGGCTCGTGTTCAGGTTGATGTCCGAAGTGATAAATATCATTTCCCCAACATGAAAATATCCAAGGTGGAAACTGCGTCGCCTCCATTCTGCGCCGCGATTCTAGCGTTAAGTAACCGGCCCTCTGCATTTCAAGTGTATGGATCAGATCAGGCTTCAGGTTTCGAATTGTGCGTGTGAGCATCGCAGCGCGCGTTGCTCCAACGCCCCGGATCAGCTGCGTCAGACGGGTTCGGCCGCGAGGAAATGGCCACCAGATTCCGGTCTGACCAACACTCGCATCCATGCTCGGCGAATATTGGCGCAATAGTGGGTGAATGGTCACCCCGCGAAAACCTGTGTGAATATGGCTATCCTCACAGGGAAAAAGGTGCACATCCCAGTTACAGTCTTGTAATTGTCCGATCCAGCGCACCGTATGCACACTATCGGCCATCGCCACAAAAAGGATACGCATTACTTCCCATCACCCCGTCGCTGATTATTGTCCCTTCGCCGGCCGACCGCAGACAGAAACCAGGACTCGAGCGTTTTCGGTCGTGAACTCACTGATGACGAAGTCCCCCTCTTAGTTGATGTGGGTGATTCTCAAGTTCGCGTTGGTCCTAAGCAACCCTTGAGCACAGCTGCGAGAAACGAAAATGCCCTCTTGACCGGCCGGCCTGCGACGATGGGACGAACCATCACCGCACGCCCCGCTGAGATCATCGCTTTTCCGCGTCGGCCCTGCCGGTAGTAGATGGCCGCCGCATTCAGCCACGCATTGGCGAGCACGGATCGGTCGAAGCTTTCGGCACCGGGTAACTGGAAGAGCCCCTCAATCATTCGAAGGGCTGCCTCGGGTTCGCTCGGTCCTAGAACGTTCATCCAATGGTTGTAACCGCCCAGGAGAGCTTGCCGGAACTCCCCGATGTTCACGCCAAGGGTGTCCAGAAGTTGTGGAGTTATTTCCTCGACGTGCGACAACGGGTCAGGGCTACCGCGTCTCCTTAACGAAGCAGCGGCACGCGCAGCCAACACGCATAGTACCTGATGTCTTAGATTTCGGACCGACACCTGGTCGGAATGAATCCGGTACTGCAGTATCGGCTTGCCAAGATTAGCCAATCGGCTTCGCTCGCTCATTCTCAGCCAAAGGTCGTAGTCGTCAGCATCGAGGAGCGCCTTCCGGTATCCCCCGGAAGCAAGTGCGACTTCCTTTCTCATGACTACGGCCGGGTGGCACATCGGGTTGTAGAGGAGCATCAATGCCCTGATTTCCGAGTCTTCTGACGGAGGCCGGACAATTTTAAGTACCTGGCCGTGGGTGTTTATCAGTTCAACCGCTCCGCCCAAGAGGCCTACCTCCGGGTGCCGTTCCATCAAGTCAACTTGCATTTGGAGTCGGTCGGGCAGCGCGATGTCATCGGCGTCCATCCGCGCAATGTAGTGGCCCATGGCAAGACGGATTCCAACATTAAGCGACTCTGCCCGTCCCTTGTTTTCGTGCCGGAAGATGCGCATTCTGGCGTCGCGGCTCGCATAACTCGAAAGGATTCCAGCTGTTGCGTCAGTCGAGCCGTCGTCGACAACCAGGAATTCGAAGTCACGATAGGTCTGGCTGAGGATGCTTTCGATGGCTTTTGACAAGAAGGACTGGCCATTGAAAACGCTCATCACGACCGAGACGATTGGAGAACCCATGGCACGCTTAATCCCTTAAGTGAGTTTAGAGGATTTCGATTCCCCCTGGGAGCGTGTTTCCTCCGCGCTCGACATGGAAGACCCGAATCGCAGTGAACGATAGCGACGAGAAAGCGCCATGCGAAGAGCAGCAAGCGCGGGACGAACCAGTTTGCGAAATGCATGTCGATCGATAGCCCTGGCGTTTTCCAGAATCGCCCACCTGCGGCTGAGCGGGATACGCCTCGATAGCACTGCCGGGGCCCAAAGCGAAGAAACGTCTTCGCAAAGCTTCCTCCGAGCAGCCTCTGAAGGCGTCACTCTTTGAAGAATCCAGCGAATCACCTCGAGATATTCGGCTGCGTCCACCCCGAGGCGGTGACTTTTTGCTCGAACACTCGCGTCATGAAACCGGCTGTAATTAAGGGGCTCTCCTAAGTATGCAATTCTTCCCGTAAGAGCCATCGCTGCCCACAATTTCCAATCGCCGCAAAGGACCAGGCTCTCGTCGGCGCCGCCCACTCGCTCATACACTTCCCTCCTAAATAGCACCGCACTCGCATTAGCGACTGTGTTCCAATGGACAAGATAGTTCTGACATTCGTCGCGCCCGTCAGCCCAAAAATCCGCGGTCCACCTTTGCGCATCGAGGTCGGTGAGGTATGAATCCAAGAACCCATTGATCTCACCGTCCGCTGAAACTCGCCATGATCGACAATATGAGAATACAACACTTGGTTCCGAATCGAGTCGCGCCACTAGTTTCTCCAGCAGTCGCTCGTCGGCATAGTCATCTGATTCAGCGATCCACACATATTCCCCACGTGCCAGTCGCACTCCCTTATTCCACTGCTTGAACGCACTGCCCGAGTTCTTCTCGTTGAACTCTAATCTTACCCTTGGGTCATCAGCATACCCGGAGAGAATCGATCGGCTGTCGTCTGTGGAACAGTCGTCCAGCAGGATGAGCTCGAAATTTTGGAAAGTTTGTCGCAGGACGCTGTCAATCCGCCTCGGCAGAAAACGCGCGTGGTTGTAATTCGGTATGATGACACTAACGGCCGACATACTCGGTGCTCTGACTTGTAGAAGTTTCCAATGCTCGTCGTGTTGCCTCTAGGTATTTTGCGGCCCCATCTCTGGCAAGGCTCGAGATGGTTTCCCTCAGCCCACTCATTCCTGGCATAGCTATGCGCTGCTGCTGATTCGCAGTTTGACCCAGGCCCGAGACTCCGCATGGGCTTGATCCCGGACGGCTTCCATGGCAGAGTCTCGCACCGGTCCTGGTCACAGAAGGCTGAACTTCCCTTCATAAAAATCTCTCAGGTGCTGTATTGTCCTGCTCGACGACCAGATACTCTCCAGTTGCGCACGAACAGGCGCGTTGATGGCCTCGTAGGCATCCTTCTTGTCCAGGAACCATACGTCGCTTACCAAATTGTGCATCAGGGTCTCCCAGTCGGGGTAGACCGTCCTCGCGTCATGGAACTGCGCCGTGAAGAATTCCTCGTTGTACACGGCAAACCCTATCCCTCCCCTGAGAAAGACTCCAGCGAAGTAGTCGTCCAGCCCTTCCCCAAAGGTCAGCGAGAACTTCGCTCTCTGTGCCAGCTTTAGGTACTCCTCAAACGGCATGTTAAAAACAACCTGAATACGGAATTGGGGAAGTTCACGACCGATCAAGCTTAATACAGGTTCACGCCATTCAGAACGATCCGGTGATACAAGGAAGATGTTCTCCTTTTCCTCGTATGCGGATACAACTGGTTTTCGTGGATAAGTCCAGGCAGGCAGGTGATGCACGGGAACACCCAGCTTCTCCTGGTACTGAAGGGTGCTGTAGCTTGGATGAGCGCAGGTGCAGGTAACACCAGGAAGAGCTTTCCGGAGTTTTTCAATGAATGGCAGTGGAGGCATCATGGTGACATTCTGATTGAGAATATTGAGTCTCATTCCCCGTCTCTTGCTCAACCTCTCCAGCTTCTCCATGCCGACTTGCTCCACAAAATCCTGCAACAGGTACTCTGGTACATGGATCAGGAGTTTCCTGGCCCGGAGGGATGCACGCAGCGCAAACTCTAATGGGCAGATTGTGATCCCACTGTCGATTGTTGTGTTTCTCCATCGTGGCAGTCTCCTGCCCGGGCAAAAGCACATGATCACGCTCCCCTGATGGACCTCCCTCATCCTGATTGACATCCGGTACAGGTTGTAGACGGAGAGCATCCCGCCACCAATGAACTCCTCTCCCGGGACAATGAAGAGGATCAGCGTCCTGCTCCACAACGCTCCGGCCCGGAGAAACGACGTAGATTGCATCAGCAGGATCCATACCCGCCGGCACAGCGCCCGCGGGCCCCGTGTTACCACCTTGCGCATCAAAGACAAGTTGTAGCTCATTGACTTCTCTTGCTAAGAGCGTGTTTCATAAACAGTGCCTCAGCGTGATACAGAAACAAGCGATGTAAGAGAACGCGTAGTAGGTTGAGAGCAGACGTTCATGGCGGACCAGCAATCCGTCGATCACCCTTTCAGGGACGGGAAGCCAGACCTCCTCAAGCACTGATGGAACGAAGAAATGCCGCGCGAACACGAACGAGCCGTGAGCGGCGCTGCTACTGCTCGCAGAATAGAGATCCACCTCTTTCGACCAGGCCAGCGAACGGCGTGGTTCCAGCCCGATCTCCGTATCGCCAGGCATGATCAGAACCCGCCATATCCTCGGCGGCATAGCAATCCTCCCAATTCCACTTCACTAATGTTCGAGGTCCACGTCGATGCATGCGGCGTGAAGCCACGATCCGCGGGACTCTTCAGAGTTTACTGCTGGAACGGGCCTTCAGTATGCCACTCAAGGATTGGCTGAACGATCCCCGGTTCACGCCCCATGCATGCTGTCTCTCGTTGAGCAGTGTCCTTAACATTGAAGGAAGCTACGTCCTCCTTCTCATAGATAGGCGTGTTCTCGTTCTGAACGATGAATAACTTGAGGAAGTATCCCCCGCTGTTCAACAAATTTCCGGGTATTCTGCACACGGCGCGATAGTTTCCCGCAGAGTGGACTCTCGGCTTGTTGCCGCTGGTCAGGACCGTGATTCCCTGGTCGTTCAGCAGATGGTAAGTGATGTGCAGCAGGGCATTGGTTGCATCGACCATGTACTCTGTTTCGATCTGAATCTCCGTTTGCATCGTAAGCGATGTGCATCCGAGGTCGTTACCGTCTGAGATGGAGATGCGGCGGATCCTCATGACGCTGTTTCCCGGAGCGGTCGCGGGATCGTCCCAGGTGGGCGCTCGATTCGACTCCATGGTCTCGGACAGATAACTCGCAACCACCGATGCCGCGGGACCCGTGTTATTCAGCCGCCCGCGTTCCAGCAACACCGCCTGCTGGCATAGAGACTGAATGGCAATCATGTTGTGGCTCACGAACAGCACGGTGCGGCCTGTGCCGCTTGCCACATCCTGTATCTTGCTCATGCACTTTTTCTGAAACGCCGCGTCGCCGACCGCGAGTACCTCGTCGACGACCAGGATTTCGGGCTCCAGGTGGGCTGCCACCGCGAATGCCAGGCGCACATACATGCCGCTGCTGTAACGCTTGACCGGAGTATCGAGGAATTTCTCCGTGCCGGCAAAATCCACAATCTCATCGAACTTCCTCTTGATCTCTGCTTTGCCCATCCCCAGCACGGCGCCGTTCAGAAAAATGTTCTCCCGGCCCGTCAGTTCCGGATGGAAGCCCGTTCCCACCTCAAGCAGGCTCGCCACCCTGCCCCGTATGCGCACGCGTCCCTCGGTGGGCTCCGTGATGCGGCTCAGCACCTTCAGCAGCGTGCTCTTGCCGGCCCCATTCCGGCCGATGATCCCGAGCACCCCGCCCTGCTTCACCTCGAAACTCACGTTCCGCAGCGCCCAGAAGTCCTCGTGCTTGGGTCGGGTATCGCTTCCGACAGAGCCACGAGATTGGCTCCTACGCAAAATACGTCCCCATAGCGCCGCCGTATTTTGGGTGATCATTTCGCGAAATGTGGTGGCGCGTTGGCTATTGTTGAGATGGTCGATGCGATATCTCTTGCCGAGATTCTCTACAGAAATGATGGCTTCGGACATTTTCTTCTGCGATGTTTGTAGGATCAAAGCACTTCAGATGACATCGGCAAAGCTTCTCTCGGTCTTGCGCAAATACCAGACACCGGTGAGGCACAGAATGAGTGTTGTCGCGCAGGCTGAAAGGATGCTGGGCCACCATAGGGGTACCGGGCCACGCAGCAGAGACCAACGGAATCCGTCGATGACACCGACTGCCGGATTCATCGAATAGAGCAAGCGCCATTTGGCGGGGACGATGCCGCTACTGAAGCCGACCGGAGAGAGATACATACCGACCTGGACAACGAACGGCACAACATGACGGATGTCCCTATATTCAACCGTAAGCGCCGACAGCCAAAGCCCAAATCCCAGGGCGCAGCCGAACGAGAGGATCATGAAAAGGGGCAGCATCAACAGGCGCCAATCGGGAAGAAAGCCGTACCAGACCATCATGACCGCCGTTAAGATCAGGGTAATCAGGAAGTCGACAAAGCTTGTCACCGTGGAGCTGACGGGAACGATGAGCCTGGGGAAGTAGATCTTCGAGATTAGGTTTGCGTTGCCGACGAGGCTCTCGCTCGACGCGCTGAGCGACGATGAGATGAACTGCCAAGGCAGCATGCCCGCCATGACGAGGAGGGCGTAGGGGACGGCGCCTTCACTATGCAGCTTCGCAACCCGACTGAAGACGACCGTGAAGATCACCATGGAAAGAAACGGCCGCAGGACAGCCCATGCCACGCCGACAACCGTCTGCTTATATCGGACGAGGATATCGCGCCAAGCGAGAAAATAGAACAGTTCACGGAATCGCCATAGGTCGGCCCAGTAATTCTTTTCGATGCGCCCCGGTTCGAGAATAAGTTCTGGCATAGTGGGAATAGTTTGCTGAAGCATCGGTAACAGTTTAGATCAAGAGCTCAGTGGCGATCAAAGCGCAATCCGGCTGTGCTGCCGACGACTCGTTCATGGGGAGTTCGAAGACGTAATCATGATTGCGGTTGGGATCGAAGAGATGGCTGGGTCGGACTGAGTTCCTGACCCCAACGATTAGAAGCGAGCCCAGGTTGGAAAGCGCAAATTCCGCGCGGCGTCCGACAGAAATGAATAGTCGAATCAGGTCTAGATACCTAGATCTCATTTCCGTGTCAGCCCGCCATTGTTGAACGAGGGCCAGCTGAACGCTCTGTCCGGTCATGAGCTTCGGAGCTGACAACTTGGGCCCGCACGGCCGGCGCGTTGGACACGGCGGTCCGGATGATCTGGCATATCTGTGAGATCGCTAGCTCGTCTACGCTGGTGCCATTGGGGAGAAGCATGACTCGACGGCACAGTCGCTCCGTTTCCGGCAGAATGAGCGCGGCATGGGGAAAGTAGGAGCGATACGGCTCCATGCGATGGCAGCCAGGAAAGAAATAGCGGCGCGCCAGGACGTTTTCGGCGAACAGCACGTTGACGAGTTCGTCGCGTGTCAGATCCGCCGCTCGCTCATCGACTTCCAGGACGACGTACTGGTAGTTGGCCCGCTCGCGTCCGTCGTACGTTATCAAACTCACGCCCGCAATTCCATCCAGCTCGCGCTGGTATGCAGAGTGGTTGCGACGGTTCGTCTCCATGAATTCATCAACGCTTTCGAGAGAAGTGAGTCCCATGGCAGCACAGACTTCCGTCATTTTACCGTTGGTGCCAATGTAGATGACGTTGTCGTAGCCTCGGAAACCGAAGTTGCGCATTAAGCGCACCTTTTCGGCCAGGACCTCGTCGTTCGTCAGGATCGCGCCGCCCTCAAACGTATTGAAGAACTTGGTAGCATGGAAGCTGAAGACTTCGCAACGTCCGAAGCCGCCGATCGATTTGCCCTTGTAGGAGCAGCCGACGGCGTGGGCCGCATCGAAAAGTAGCTGCAGGTTGCGGTCGCGGGCGATGGCCTCCAAAGCAGCGATGTCGCATGGGCGTCCCCAGGTGTGGACGCCAATGATGCCGCTGGTGCGAGGCGTAATCATTTTTTCGATTTGGCGTGGGTCCAGATTATGCGTTCTCGGGTCGATGTCACAGAATATAGGCGTGATCTCCTGCCACTGGAGCGCGTGGGCCGTGGCTATGAAAGTGAACGACGGCACGATCACTTCGCCGGTGAGGCCGAGCGCCCGGATGGCGATCTCCAGAGCAACCGTGCCATTGCACATGGCGACGCAGTGACGGACGCCGGCGAATGCGGCAAGTTTGCTCTCGAACTCCTGGACATAGGGACCGTCGTTCGTGAACCAGGCACGGTCGAGCATCTCATTGATACGCGCCAGCAGATGCTCGCGATTGCCAACATTCGGCCGCCCCACGTGCATTTTTTCAGCAAATGCGGGCGGCTTCCCGAAGATCGCCAAGTCCTGAAGCTGAAGTTTAGAGCCCGCCTTGAGCATCGTGCTCATAGGTCGGCTCGCATCGACTCACGGGCCAACGGAATAAAAGACATCGCTGTCTCCAGACTGCTTTCCCAGTAGTGCCGAAGTATAGCTTATAAGCGGTCGATCAGCGAAGCCGTGCTCTTCCCAAAACGATTTTATGAGATAGCTTCCACAGCCGCCGCTGACTACAATCTCTTGGTTGTCCAATCAATTTGGAGCGTAAACCCTGAAATGTATATGCGAAGAAGCCCATTCTCTTTGACAAGTGCAACCGTTGTAGGAGACCGCAAGCTAGTTGCGTACGGAGCGGGCCTTTGCCTTCTTCAAATGCAGGCCGCTGGCTACGAATTCCTATACGCCGTGGACGACACGCCAGGACTTCCGGGAAAGATCATAGGGGGGTGTCCGGTTTTCCCAGTTGATCGCGTAAGGGAATCTGATGAGGAAACAACTACTGTCGTAATTTGCGCGAACAAGCCACATTCAATCCTAACGATGGCGTCTCGCCTTAATTCAATGGGTCTTACTTGGGGAAAACATTACATCGATTGTACCGTGCTGCAGTTTGAGTCCATCCTTTCCCGCATTCAGCACCAATTTTCTATCGACGGTTCTCACGACACGTTTTCGTTTGTGCGTCTTTTGTCGTTTTATTCGAGCATCATGAACCTTTCGTACACAGCGGGCACATGGTTGTTAGTAGAGCTTCTTGAGCATTGCGGCAAGAGTTCCCGCGGCGCTATCGCCGAATGTGGCGTCTATTCCGGAGGTAATGCATTTATAACTCTGATGGCATCACAAACCGCACGGAACAACCCTTATTACTTGCTTGATAGTTTCGAAGGCTTCGAAGGAAACTCCCAGATAGATCCTGCTTCAAGAATGGGCGATTTCAAGGACGTGAATGTACAGCACATTCAGGATGTGTTTAGAAATTTTAACAACGTCATAATTCGCCAAGGGTACTTCCATCAGACGATCCCCAAAATTCGTGACGAAGAATTCATGATCGTGTACATCGACTGCGACCTATATGAACCGACAGCGTTCTTATGTGACCAACTGTATGACCGTGTCACCAACGGCGGATTTCTCATTTTTCATGACTATTGGTTACCGGAAGCAGACCCACCGCACGTCGAGTCATTCAAGGGTGTAAACAAGGCCGTACGTGAATTTCTTGGCTCTGAAATCAGCCGATTAGTGGTGTTTCCAGAGACAACGCATGCCGTTCTCGTCAAAACTTGACAATCGGCTGTTGGCGGCCGGCACAACCGGCCAGAGCATACTTCCGGCTCATCAACAATCTTACATCGCGGTCACTGACCCGCACACTTGGTTCCCTCTCGTAGTTGTTTCTCTAGGTCGAGAATCATGCGGCGCCTCGTTCCTATTTTTACGGCAGGAGACCCAGACATGATGTCGAAGTCAGGGACGTTCTTCTTGACGAAACTGAGCGCAGCTATAGACGCACCGACGCCGAGTGTGCAACACATTACTATTGAACCGGAGCCGACCGCCGAGTGCTTCTTTAAAATAACGTCGCCTCTGGTTACGCGCCTGTACTTGTCGGGCACGGTAGGGCCGACCATGTGCCCAAGAAGGAAATCATCGGTTCCGGTGTATAAAGTGACGCGAGAAGAAACGCTGGAAAAATCTTCGAAGACAACTTTTCCGCCCGAGCCGAACACATACGCGCCCGCAGCGATGTGCACGTGGTCGCCGATCACGATGCCCTCGTCTCCGGCGCTGAGCATGGTGAAGCAATCGATGCGGACATTTGAGCCGATATGAATTCTCTTGCCGCCGAAGATGATGCAGGATCTATGGACTCTGACGTTTTCGCCCACGGAGCCGAATGTCTCTCGTAATTCAGATTCCGAGCAGTTCATTGTAAGTTTGGCGAATATATCATATTCATGCGCCGGAAGCTGGCATATTAGCGCTCTGGTCTATCTCCGTGGATACCGCGAGATCCACGGCGTCGATCACTTCGCTCTTCCACTTTAGCCGCGGGCGGACGACGCCGGGTAGCCGACCGTACCAGTTTCCGACGACTTCGCCCTCTACCGCATCGAAAGCCACGACATTATTTTGGAACAGAATTCCCGTCGACGCATCTTGAAGCGCGGACATCCTGAGGCCGACGCCGAGGGCGGTGAGCACGGCGAGAAGCGGCAGTACGGCCAGCCAAAGCGCGGCGAGCGTGGGCTTAATGCCGTAGATGCCCGTTACAACGAGGAGGACGACGAACCCGATGGCGAAGTCCACCAGGCCAGCAACGACGGCGGAAAGTGGGAGGACGAGGCGTGGGAAATAAACTTTAGTGATGACGTGCTGATTGCCCACGACGACGCTGGTGCAGCTTTGGAGCGCGGTGGAGAAGTAGGTCCAGGGGACAAGCGCGGCGAAATAGAAAACGGGATAGGGGAGGCCATCGGAGGGAAGCCTGGCGAGACGGCCGAAGAAAAGAGTGAAGACGCCCATGGTCATTAGCGGCTGCAGAACGACCCAGGCGATGCCGATGACCGTCTGCTTGTAGCGGACCTTGACGTCGCGCCAGACGAAGAAATAAAGGAGTCCGCGGTATTGCCAGACTTCGTGGAGGTGCAGTTCGAGCCAGCCGCGGGGCGGCTCAATGCGCACGGTGGTGGGAGCGCTGGGTAGAGGAAGCGCTATAGTTTCCGGTGCGACCCTTGCAAGGCCTGGGTCGTCCGGCGGACGCGTAGTAACGGAAGCCATTGGTCTTAGTAAGACTCCGAGCAAAAATAGATCGAACCGTGATTTATGAGAGAAGGGGACCGGAACCGAAAGGCTGGCGATCAAGGGCTTGCGGCACGAGAACGCTGGAGAATCCGCTCGGGCTCTGCTCACGAGCCGCTCGATTCTTTCTGCATCCAGGTCCACGCACTCGAGACGATGTCGGCGAGATTGCGTTTGGCGGTCCATCCCAACATTCTTTGAGCTTTCGCCGGATCGGCCACCAGAACCGGGGGATCGCCCGGCCGCCTTGATCCGATCTTTCGTCGGACAGGCTGCCCAGTAATGCTTTCCGCTGCCTGGATGACCTCGAGAACAGAATGTCCCCGACCTGTTCCCAAATTGATGGCCAGCGAGTCGTTGCCTTTTCCCAGGTATTCCAAAGCTCGGACGTGCGCATCGGCGAGATCGTTCACATGAATGTAGTCGCGAATGCAGGTCCCGTCTTCGGTCGGGTAGTCGGACCCGTAGACCTGCAACTCCGGTCCGTTCTCGGTGGAGGCGGCAAGCGCCAGTGGAATCAGGTGAGTCTCCGGCTCGTGGATTTCGCCAATCTCGCCGCTCTCATCCGCTCCCGCAGCGTTGAAATAGCGCAGAATCACTGAGCGCAGTCCATAAGCGCGGCTGTAAGCTTCGAGCGCGTTTTCGAAAAAAAGTTTCGATGCGCCATAGGGATTGATCGGCTCGCGAGGCATCTGTTCGGTGATCGGAACTTGCCCGGGGATGCCATAGACGGCGCAGGTGGAGGAAAACACGAAGCGGCGGATACCGACGCCCAGCGCGGAGTTCAGCAGGCTGAGAGCCGCGACAACGTTGTTCTGAAAATACTTGCGCGGGTTCTCGACCGACTCTCCAACGTAGGCGTGGGCGGCAAAGTGCATCACAGCGTCTACACGCTCCAGCACTGGCTGGAGCTTGGCTTCGTCGACGATGTCGCCCTCCACCAGTTCGAAGCCTTGCGCCAGGCAGCGAAACCCGGTGGAGAGATTGTCATAAAGCACGACCTCATAACCGGAACGCCGCAGAGCGCGCGCCGCATGACTGCCGATGTAGCCTGCTCCACCCGATACCAAAATCGCCACGGAGGAACCTCACATAATCCGGAATCTTCTTTTTGACTTCGAAAAGGGCGGCCATTATAAACCCATCTCGCCTGCTCGCGACTGTGAGGAACTCCGCCTATTGTGCTGGCGCTGTGTCTGCCACTATCCGCTCGTGGCCTTTAGCCGCAATGAACTCTGGCGTGGCATGCCGTGCACAACGTAATCAAGTTTTCCTCCGAGTCGGCTCCGGAATGGCTGCGGAACTCCCTGTGGTGCACCTCAAGATTCGACATTGTCCCACATGACTGACACCTCCAGCCGTCGCGACGCAGGATCTGCTGGCGCAGACTTTCGTACGACAAGGGGTCGAGCCGCAAGGGAGCGGCTTTGGGGCGAATCATTCTCAGCACGCCTTCTCACGAAGGTTTTCGAGGAACGCCTGTTGCTGTTCGCCGGGCAAGAACCTGTAGTACCGTGAGAGCGAGTGGAGCAGGATCTCCGGGTTGCCGTTGTCCAGGTGCGCGCCAGCCAGAAAGTCGGCACAAATCATCTCCAGGCAGTAGCCGCGCGATTTGTCCGTGCCCAGCATCAGAGCGGCCGTTTCAATCGCCTGCTCGATAACCGGGATCTGGCTCTTGTAGAACTTGAAGTAGACGATTTCGGTCGGTTCGGTGTCCTTGCCCGTGAGGTGCTGGTCCACCTCGCGTTTGAACTGATCCCGGGGTAAG
>Ga0187883_10000225_pt1 | contig 38982 bp, 29 predicted proteins | sample June2016WEW_20_1_2_FD_132966 | JGI IMG/M metagenome (GOLD analysis project Ga0187883, IMG submission 132966) | Peatland microbial communities from SPRUCE experiment site at the Marcell Experimental Forest, Minnesota, USA - June2016WEW_20_10 | ecosystem: Environmental > Terrestrial > Soil >...
CCCGGTCGTCGGGTCCACCGCTCCGGCCGCGTTCTGCGTCACGCCGTTGATGGTCTGGAAGTAGCCGCCGAGCAGGACCTGCGAGTCGCTGGGCGGCACCGCGAGGGTGTACACGGTGCTGTTGAGGACCGGGGCCCACGGCAGCAGGTTCCCCGACGCGTCCACCGCGCCGGCGTAGGTACGGGCCACCCCGTCCACGTGGGAGAAGTTGCCGCCGACGTAGATCTGCCCGCCGCTGGGCGAGACCGCGATCGCATCCACCTTCGCGGTCGCCGACGGCGCCCAGCTGGTCGGCGCGCCGGTCGCGGTGCTGAACGCGGCCAGGTTATCCCGGTAGGACCCGTTGACGTGATCGAAGGTGCCGCCCGCATACAGGGTCTTGCCATCCGGCGACACCGCCAGCGAGTACACCCCCGGGTCTGCTGCCCCCGACGTGCTGGTGATCGTCGGGTTGAACGAGGTGATCAGGGCGCCGGTGGCTGAGCTGAACGCCGCCAGGTACGTGCGCGCGACCTCGCCGGTGCCGAGCGGGTCGCCCGGCGGCCGGACCGAGGTGAACTCGCCGCCCACGTACAGCACGCCGTTGGCGTAGGCGAGCGCGAACACGATGTTGTTCGTCTGCCAGGTCGACAAGGCCGTCGAGCTGACGCCGCCGTCGGGCTGGCCTACCGCCTGGCTGGCCACCGGCGCCCGCGGTGCCGATGTCGCCGCGGTGGCTTCTGGCGCCGTCAGCGCCGGCATCGCGGCCATCGCGCCGCCGAGTGCCACCGCCGTGACGGCGGATAGGACTCTGAACTTCATTACTGCTCCTTGCTCACCTTCCCGGCGAGGCCGGGGCGCGCTGGCACGCCGGGTGCGTGCCACGTCGTACTGTCCGCCCGGAGGAACTCGGACGGCAAAATGGCGGGATCGGCGGCAGCTCCGGTCCCGGGCCCGGGGCGGCTGCGGATGCGCGGACCTCGGTGGATCAGCGGCAGCCGGTGCCGCGACCGGCTGACCAGCTCCTCGACGAGCTCGCCGAATCGCGCCACGGCCGCGTCGACATCCGCGGCAGGCGCGCTGGAGCGGAACCGGGCGTCGCCGTGGGTCGCCCGTTCCAGGAGACCGGCGAATTCCGCTGGCGTCTGCGCGACCCAGACCCGCTGTAGCTCGGCGAGCTTGCGGCAGAAATCAACTTGATGCTCGTCGACGATCTCGCCAAGCTTCGGCAGGCGCGGCACGACGATCGGTATCATCCCCCGCGCCCACGCGTCGGCGATGCACCCGGGGCCACCGTGGCAGACAATGACGTCGGCCAAGTCCAGCAGCACATCGCGCTGGCTCACGTCGAAAAACTGCACCCCCCGGCAGGTAGGGAGCACCGAGGCCGGGCCCGATTGCACGAAGAACCCTGGTATCCGCTCCGGGTGGGCGTCCAGCCAGTCGTTGACCCAGCTGATGAGCCGGTTGAAGGGATGATGATCCGTCCCGACGGTCACGACCACCCGCGGCCCGGCCGGCCCGGCTGGCTCGCGCCGCTCAAAGCCGGCTGCCGCCGTCATTGCAGGCATCCGATTACCTGGCCGCGCGGATAGCTGACGGCCTGCTCGGGCCACTGCAGCAGGAACAGCTCCGCGAACGGATAGCACAGCCTGCCGGTCAGCGTAGGACGCGAGATCCGGTCGTAGACCTCCAGGTAGACAGTGCGGACCCGAAGCAGCCTGGCCACGATGAAGAAGGGAAAGGCCACGCCGGCCCCGTCGGAGATCACCACATCGGGCCGCTCCGCGCGTATCACCCAGATCGCGAGCCAGAGGTTCCTGACGGCATTGGGGATGTTGCGCGTGGTCGGGGCGAACGCTGGAATCATCCGCTCGCCCCGGAGCAGGGACACGGCCTGCGGGTGGCCGAAGGTGACCCAGGTCCGCTCGTGCTGGTCCCACCAGGGGCGCAGCCGGTACAGCTGCGCGAGGTGGCCGCCCGACGAACAGACGAGCAAGACCTTCATGCGGCTCTCCCCGCCGATCGCGGGCCGGCCAGCCCGCGGGGCCGCGCGAGCGCTCGCTCAAGCACCTGCGTCACGGCCGGGTAGAACCGGTCATCGACGTCGCCCGTGCTGCGGCGCGCCTCCTCGTGGCGGACAGCCAGCTCGACCAGGTGCAGGATGGCGACCAGGCGATGCGCCCGTTCCGGCACGCCAAGCGCCTCGAGGGCGGCGCCCGCGCTTCCGGCAGCCGAATCCACGGCCTCGGCCAGCGGGCGGCCCCTGGCGATGAACGCGACCTGGAAGTGAAAGTGCACCGCGTCGAAGCCCAGCGGCGCGTCCGGCGCGCTGCTCTCCCAGTCCCAGGCGTACAGCCGAGAGCCACCCCTGGCGAGGTTCCACGGGACGAGATCGCCGTGCCATGCGCCGAACCGCAGCGGCACGCCGCCTTGGGCCCGCTGGATGCGCTCGGCGGCGAGCTCCAGGGCGGCCCGGGCCGCCGGATCGACCACCCCGGCCTGGATCCGTGAGCGCACGCTGAGCCACCACGGGCTGGTGGCGAGCTCGCCGGCGAAACCCGGCGCCAGCTCGCTGATCTCACGGAGCACGCTGGCGTCCGGCAGGCCGCTCCCGCTGCCCAGCCGCCGGATGCCGCGGGGCAGCGGACCGGTGATGAGAAGATCAAGGCCGCGCCACGTCGAGTGGCCAAGCAGCTCAGGCACGCCGAGGCGCATCGGGCGCAGCGCGCACGCCCGCAAGGCCGCGGCCTCGCGGCCGACCGCCTCGCGGGCCCAGTCGTTCCAGCCCACCTTGACGTACCCGAGCGGCGCCCCGTCCGCAGCGAAGACCTGCAGCACCGGCTTGCGGTACGGACCGCTGCCGCCGCCGAAGGCCGTCACGACCGGGCCACGGCCGAATAGCCGCTGCAAGTGCTCCTCGAGCAGTTCCTCGGCCAGCTGCGCAGGGCTCGAGCCAGGCGCGATCCCGATATCGATCTTGTCTCGCAGCAGCGGCTGGGCTAGTCCGGCGCGCAGGCCGAATCCCAGCACGCGGCGCGCGAGCCGCGTGCGGCCCGAGCGCAGCGAGTTGTACGAGGTCAGCGCGGACGATGCGCCGGGCCGGGCAGCGAGCGAGACCATGAAGCTCCGGCCGGCTCCGGCCGGGAGCACGGCGAATTGGTCGGCGCGCTCAAACCCGGCAGGCAGTGCCCCTGCCGCGGCCCAGGTCACGGCCGGCGTCCCCGCGAAGAGAAGATCGAACAGCCAGGAGTCACTCAGGGCGGCTCGGGCCGTCCGGGATGCCTGCACACCCGCCCCTTCCATGAAGACGCCCTAACACCCATGACGACGGCCTGACGCACAGCTGACGCGCGTCCGACATACAGCTGACGCGCGTCCGACATGCCGATGACAGCCGCCTGAATGGGTAGGTTGCCATGAATTAGCCGCCACGTTGCACGTAACGGCCAAAATCCACTGTAGACCTCGAGGCCCGGGCTGGGTGCTTTATAGGCCTAACGTTCTATATATCATCGCTTAGGGCTTACGGCCCCTTCATCACTATGTGCGCACGGCGGCGCGCCGCCGGCCTCCGCACCGCCTACGACGCGGCCAGCTCAAGCCGCCCTGCCACTGCAGCTTCGTCGTGCGGTCGCCGGATCGCTCGGCCGGCCCCGCCGGGCGGCGGCGGCCGGGTCCTCATCCGGGCGCGCCCTGGCCGGGCGCCGCATCGGCGGCGCGCTGGGTGCCCGACGGCGGCGGCGCCGGTGCCTTTCCCAGTTATGCTCACGCCGGAGGTCCGGAGCGACGCACCCGCACCCCGCGCCGTGAGCTGCAGGAATAGGGAGACCGGCGCAATGGCGGCGTTGATCACCGCGTCCCGCGCGCCGTTAAGCAGCGCCGCGAAGATCAAGGGACGGGCTGGAATCGCCGCTGAGTAGTGCGGTTTTCTCATTCTTGCTGCCGGGCCACGCCGTTTCCGTTAATGTCCCACGCTATTACCCCCGCTGCTGCCCGCTCCCCCCGACGGGCAGCGAACCGCCGAGTCCCTGGTGCGGCCAGGGAGCCGGGGACCCACCGTTCCCCGGGGTGAATCGGCGTGCCGTCCGGCATGAGGCCGGCCCGCCGTAGGGCTCTCTCCAGCCCGAACCCGTCAGCTAACCCGGTAGGCGGCCGAGGAGAGGAGTTTCCATGCCCCGCGGCAGGCACTCAGCACAGCACTCAGCTCAGCACTCGGCACGGCACACAGCTCAGGATGACCAGCAGCTCCACTCACGGCGGGATCGGCCGCTGGCCGGCCCGCGACGGCGCACGAGAAGGGTGCGCTACGGGAGCATAGCCCTGGCAGCGGCCTTTTCCCTGCTGGTGGGGACGGCCGCGATGCGAGCCGCGGCGGGCCGCGGAGACCCTGCGGCGCTGTCGGCGCTGAGCTGTTCGCCGGCGCCTCGGCTGGCCGCCGACAGCTCCGCCAGCACCACCACGCCGCTCGGCGTGAACGCCAGCGGTCCCGGCCAGCTCGCTACGGCAACATCACAGTTCGGGCACATGCCGGTCATCCGCATCTATTACGCCGGGATACCCGACCCCAGGGAGTGGAGCACGGGCGTGCCGGCGATAAATAACTCGGCGGTGGTCCTGAGCTTCCATGTGCCGCCGGCGGACATCCTGTCGGGCGCCGATGACGCTGCGCTGGCGCATTTCTTCGACGCCGCCCCGACGGGGCACGCCATCTACTACTCGTACTACGCCGAGCCTGAATCGTCTATTAAGCACGGCCAGTTCACCCTGGCCCAGTACAAGGCGGCCTGGACCCACATCGTGGCAACCGTTGATGCGGCGCACAATCCCTATCTCCATTCCACGCTGATCCTGCAGGGCCAGGATGCCCGTCCAGGTGACGAATACAACTTCAGGGACTACCTGCCAGCCGGCGGAGTTATCAGCGCTCTCGGCTGGGATGCGTACCCAAACGGCACCGTGGAGGACCAGAACCCGCAGCAAACCGCGCCCGCCCAGTTCATGGGTCCGGATGTTGCCGCCTCGGAGAGCGTCGGCCTGCCCTTCGGCTTCGCCGAGTTCGCCCTCGGCACGCCGGCCGGCCAGCCGCAGTGGCTGACCGATGTCGCCAATTACCTGCAAGGCAACGGTGCCCTGTTCGGCACGCTGTTCGACGCCACCGGGTTCCCCTGGATGATGCTCCGCGACAGCGCATCGATCCAGGCATGGCGGGCTGCGGTGGCCCGGTCAGCTGGCGGCACGCCCGTGTCCGGTCCCTCGGGCACCCCCGTCCCGACGCCGACCACGAGGACGCCCGTCCCGACGCCGACGACCAGCACGCCTGTCCCGACGCCGACCACGAGCACGCCAGCCCGGCCGCCCAGCCGGTCACCGCGCTCGAGCCCCTCGCCCGGCACCCGCGGTCTGGTGATCACGGGGCTCACCATTACCCCGCCGGTGCTTTCGGTCACCGGTGCCAGCCATGTACGGATCGGGTTCAGGCTCAGCCAGGCTGCTGACGTATCCATCTGCGTGCTCAACAGTCAGGGTGCGGTGGTCCGCGAGCTGGACCGGCCGGGCCTGCAGGCCGGCTGGGCCGCCCGCTGGTACTACGGTTACGCCCAGCATCACCGGCTGCTTCCAGCCGGGCGCTACCAGGTCATGGTCATGGCCAGCAACGCTACCGGCAGCGCTACCGCGCAGCTGGGGCTGACCTTGGCCGGCCAGGGCCGGTGCGGCTGCGCACACCCCGGGACAGCCAAGCGGTGAGTGCACGCCGCCCGGCCAGCCGCTCACCGCGCCAACGGCGGGAGGCGCGGAGCAGGATGACCCCCGGCCACCGCCGCCTGCCGGCCCTACCGTGCCCGGCAGGCGGCGCTACCGCGGCTTGCACGCCTCCATGTAGAGCGTCTCACCGCGCCGGCGCTCCGTGTCGGGCGCCTGGCCGATGCCGCTGTCGCCGAACTCGCGCTCCTCGGCGTCAGCGAAGCCGCCCGCCTGGAAGAAGAGGCGCAGGGTCTCGTCGTCGAACATCGCACAGTGCCGATTCCAGTAGCACAGTTCCTGAACGGCCACCATGGCCGTCGGCCGACCCGGATGCCGTTCCTCGAGGTACGCCCGGTCTCCCGCGTAGGAGCGGATGAGCTTGCCGGCATCGGGCACCCCGACGCGGAGGATCCCGCCGGGCTTGAGTACCCGGTAGCACTCCTGCATCAGCGCCGCCCCCGCCTGCAACGGCATGTGCTCGAGCAGATGCTCGTGGAACACGGCGTCGACTGAGGCCGGCTCGAACGGCAGCGGGATGGCCAGGTTCCAGGCAACCTCGACGGGATCGCCGAGCAGGTCGACGTTGACCCATCCCGCCTTGCGCTCCCCACCGGATCCCAGGTGCAGCCGGATGCCGGGCTGGCGGGCGATTGCGGCGGCCTTGCGCCGTTCCCGCACCCGCACCAGGTCGGTGAGTATCATCCGCCCGGTGCCGCGAAAGCGGACCGGGACGACGTGCTTCAGGACCACCCGGGCGCTCTGATCGGTCGGCTTGGTTATCCTCAGCTGCCGCTCCCTCGCCGCGGCCGCCTCGAAGTAGGAGTCAAGCAGTTCTCGCGGGTCACCCATGTGTGCCTGCCTTAGCCGGGGTCGGTGATCATGGCGGCACCCACGGTCACGTTGGACGCCTCATCGATGAGAATCAGGCCGCCGGTCATCCTGTTGCGGCTGTAGGGGTCGCAGAACATCGGCTGGGTGAGCCGCAACGTGACCCGGCCGATCTCGTTCAGGGCGAGCCCCGACGCCGTCTCATCACGGTGCAGCGTGTTGACATCAAGCCGGTACTGCAAGTCGCGGACGATGGCCTTCACTGTCCTGGTCGTGTGCTTGACGATCAGCCGGCTCTGCGTGGTGAGGGAGCGCACCTCGCTCATCCAGCAGACCATCGCCTCGACGTCCTGGGTGGCTTGCGGCCGATTGTGCGGGCGGCAGAACATGTCGCCGCGAGAGACGTCCAGGTCGTCGTCGAGCAGCAGCGTGACCGACATCGGCGCGAACGCCTCGGGCACCGGTCCCCTGGCCGTGTCGATTCGCTGGATGGTCGTGGTGAGCCCGGATGGCAGGTGCATCACCTCGTCTCCTGGCTTGAGGACGCCGCCTGCCACCTGGCCGGCGTAGCCGCGGTAATCATGCAGCTCATGGTCGCTGGCCTGCTGTGGACGGATCACGTACTGAACCGGGAACCTGACATCGATGAGGTTCCGGTCCGAGGCGATATGCACGTGCTCCAGGTGATGCAGCAGGGACGGCCCCTCGTACCAGGGCATGTTCGCGGAGCGCTGGACCACATTGTCACCGTGCAGCGCCGAGATCGGGATGAACGTGAGGTCGCCGATCTCCAGTTTTGCGGCGAAGGCGGTGAACTCTGCCGAGATCTGCTCGAAGACGGAAGCGTTGTATCCCACCAGGTCCATCTTGTTGACAGCCAGCACCAGGTGCGGCACGCGCAGCAGGGTGGCGAGGAAAGCATGCCGCCTGCTCTGCTCGGTCAGCCCGTTCCGCGCATCTACCAGGACAATGGCCAGGTCAGCGGTGGAGGCCCCGGTGACCATGTTCCTGGTGTACTGAATGTGGCCTGGGGTGTCGGCGATGATGAAGTTGCGCCGCGGCGTGGCGAAGTAACGGTAAGCCACGTCGATCGTGATGCCCTGCTCCCGCTCGGCGCGCAGGCCATCAGTCAGCAGGGCCAGATTGGTGAATTCCTCGCCGCGCTCGCGGCTCGTTCGCTCCACCGCGGCTAGCTGATCCTCGAAAATCGCCTTGGAGTCGTACAGCAGCCGACCGATCAGCGTGCTCTTGCCGTCATCCACCGACCCGGCCGTCGCCAGCCGGAGGATGTCCATGTACCTGGCGCCGTCAGCTACTGCGTCTGCCTGCGGCATTGCCATCAGAAGTATCCCTCGCGCTTGCGGTCCTCCATGGCGGCCTCGCTGGCCCGGTCATCCGCCCGGGTCTGCCCGCGCTCGGTGATCCGGGTAGCCGCGATCTCCGTGATCACCTCAGCCACCGTGGTGGCCGAGGACTCGACAGCGCCGGTGCAGGTCATGTCGCCCACTGTGCGGTACCGGACGGTGGCCTCGAACAATTGCTCACCGCCGGCCCTGGTCACGAACGGATTGTCGGCAATCAGGATGCCGTCGCGCTCGAAGACGGTCCTGGTGTGGGCGAAGTAGATGGACGGGATCTCCAGCTTCTCCCGGGCGATGTACTGCCACACATCCAGCTCAGTCCAGTTCGACAGCGGGAAGACCCGGATGTGCTCGCCGCGGCGGATCCGGGTGTTGTAGACGTTCCACAGCTCAGGGCGCTGGTTCTTCGGGTCCCACTGACCGAACTCATCCCGGAACGAGAACACGCGCTCCTTGGCGCGGGCCTTTTCCTCATCCCGCCGGGCGCCGCCGAACACCGCGTCGAACCGGTGCTCGGCGATGGAATCGAGCAGCGTGGTCGTCTGCAGCCGGTTGCGGGTGGCCCAGCGGCCGGTTTCCTCGGCCACCCGGCCTGCATCGATGGACTCCTGCACCGAGCCGACGATCAGCCGGGTACCCAGCTCGGCCACCCTGCGGTCCCGGTAGTCCAGCACCTCGGCAAAATTGTGCCCGGTGTCGATGTGCATGACAGGGAACGGAATGCGAGCCGGCCAGAATGCCCGTTCGGCGAGGCCAAGCATCACGATGGAGTCCTTGCCGCCGGAGAACAGCAGCACCGGCCGCTCGAATTCGGCGGCCACCTCGCGCATGACGTAGATGGACTCAGCCTCGAGGACGTCGAGCTGGGAGAGCAGGTAGTCAGAGCGGGTCAGCATCGGGCGGGCTCCGGGTTACTTGGTGTGTGAATGGGAGGCATCTGCACTACTGGGGAGGCTCGCCCGCCCACGGCAGCACGATCTCGCTATCGGGGACCGGGCGCCTCCGCCGACAATACAGTCCTGATCGCCTGGAGCAGCAACGGTGCCAGCCCAGCCGGGCTCACCAGGATATCCGGCAGCGACGGCACGGCTTGGTTATAGACGAGCTTTGAGCCGTCAATCCTCGATGCATGCATTCCCACGGCCAGCGCCACGGCCACCGGGGCGGCCGAATCCCACTCGAACTGGCCGCCGCTGTGCACGTAGGCGTCCGCCTCGCCGGTGATGACAGCGGCTGCCTTGGCGCCGGCCGAACCCAGCGGAACCAGCTCAGCGCCGACCAGCTCAGCTAGCCGCTGCACGAACTCGGGCGGCCGGGACCGGCTTACCAGCAACCGCAGGGGCGCGTCCTCGCCTGGACGGCGCCCGGACGGAGCGGGCGGCGGCTCTGCCGTGCTGAGCACGCGAGCCTGGGCCGGCAGGGCTACCGCGCCCGCTGTCAGCTCCCCCTGCTCCCAGAGCGCGACGTGCACAGCCCAGTCAGTCCGGCCCGGCTCACCAAACTCGCGTGTTCCGTCCAGCGGGTCCACGATCCAGACCCGGCCGGCCGACAGCCGGGCGGCGCCGTCTACGCCCTCCTCGGACAGGATCGCGTCCCGCGGCCGGAACCTGGCCAGCTCCGCTACCAGGAACTCGTGTGATAGCCGGTCGCCTTCGCTGCGTAGCCGCGCGGGATCGGCACCCGAGCCGGCTGCGGTGCCGGACCGGGCACGGAGGCTCAGCAGCCGCTGCCCGGCCGCTATGGCAAGATCACGGGCAAGCGCATCGTCAGGGCTAATGTCCGTTACCCCATAAAGATCGAGATCATTCAGCCTAAGCCAGCGAGGTTAATACGCTCCCGAGCCGCCGACGACCGCTGACCAGGTCTTCCACAGGATCTGCAAGTCAAGCACGAATGACCAGTTCTCCACGTAACGCAGATCAAGCCGGACTGATTCTTCCATGGATAGGTCAGACCGGCCGTTGACCTGCCACAGCCCGGTAAGGCCAGGGCGGACCGCCAGCCTGCGGCGGACGTGATCACCGTACCGCGCTGTCTCCTCCGGCAGGGCGGGTCGTGGCCCGACCAGCGACATGTCGCCCCGCAGCACGTTGATCAGCTGCGGCAGCTCGTCCACCGACCAGCGCCGCAGCCATGCGCCCACTCTCGTCACCCGCGGGTCTTTGCGGATCTTGAAGAGCATGGCGTTGGTCTCGTTGAGCGCCGTCAGCTTGGTCTTCAGTTCCTCCGCGTCGGGCACCATCGTCCGGAACTTGTACAAGGTGAACGACCGGCCATCCAGTCCGACCCTGACCTGGCGGAACAAGGCAGTGCCGCCATCCGAGCAGCGGATGATCACACCGAGGGCCAGCAGCAGCGGGCTCAGCAGCACTAGCGCCAACGCGGCGAATGCCCGGTCGAAGGCCGTCTTGATGAGCCGCCGAGCGCCGGTGAATTCCGGATGGTCCATGTGCAGCAGCGGCAGCCCGGCGACCGGCCTGATCGTTGTGCGCGGCCCGGCGATGTCCAGCAGCGCGGGGGCGACGCACAGGTCTGTGCCGTTCTTCTCCAGCGCCCAGGCCAGCTCCCGGAGCCGGACTCCGCTCATCTCAGGACACGCGAGCACAGCCACGGTGTCGGCGCCGAATCTGGTCACTATTTCCGGGACGCTGCTGAGGTCACCGATCACCGGTATACCGGCGATCTCGCCATTGCCGGCCATGCCGGTGACGCAGGCGGCCACGACCTGAAGCCCGTGGTAACTCTCGCGGCGCAGTTCGGTGGTGAGCTCCGCGGCGACCTGCGCGTGGCCTACCACGACCGTCCTGCGCATGTAATAGCCGAGCTTCCTGCGGCTGTGCAGCCGCTTGCGCAGCGCGAACCTGGCGAGCAGGTCGAACAGCGTCGCGCAGGGCAGCGCGATTACCACGTAACCGCGGGCCACGTCGGTCTTCGTGGCATAAGAGAGGATGGCTACGGCAGCGGTCAGGCCCACGCCGACGTTCAGGACCTTGCGGAACTCATCCGAGCCGACGCCGATGAACCGCGGATCGTATCCCCCGCACAGCGTCGCCATCAGCACCCAGACAACCGGCAAGGCCAGGCTCAGCATTAGGTAAGGTCCGTGCAGCGGGGCCTTTTCGAAACGTACGCCGAACGCCAGCAGCGCAGCCGCGAGTGCGCAGAGGCCGTCTGCCGCCACCGCCGCGCGGAGGTAACGGCTCATCCATGAAGCGGGGCTGTGTGCGGCCTGCCATGCGGCGCTCCGGTCTGTGGCGCGATGGCCGGTGACAGCGGTCGGACCTGCCACTCGTACCGCCCTTCCCGCCGCGCCGGATCTGGCTGCTACGTCGCAAGCCCCCTCGCGGGCTACTAGCAAGACGCGCGGCCAAAGCGGGAGGTTGACCGCAATCATGACAGGTCTCGCGCATCGCCCACGAGCTACTATTTCCCAGTTGCGCAGGAGAAAGGCTAGTTTGCGGCTAGGATTCGCCGCCCGGCTGCCGGGCCTGGTGGAACTCGTTTTGGGCGGCGGCGAGGCCGTCGGCGAGCAGGACCGCAATAGCGTCCGCGCAGCCGTCGAGCAGCTCGGGAAGCTGGTCGCGCTGCGCTCCGGAGAAGTCGTGCAGCACGTAGTCGGCCGGGTCCATCCGGCCTGGCGGCCGACCGATTCCCAGCCGCGCCCGGTAGTAGGACCGCGTTCCGAGCGCGGCGGTTACCGAGCGCAGCCCGTTATGGCCGTTGTCTCCGCCGCCTAGCTTGAGCCTGATGGCGCCGAACGGGATGTCCAGCTCGTCATGGATTATCACGACCCGCTCCGGCGGGATCTTGTAAAAGCCGCACAGGCCCGCCACGGGACCGCCGGAGAGATTCATGAAGCACATCGGCTTGGCGACCGTGACGGGCAGCCCGGCGAGCCTGCCCTCCGCGACCTGAGCCCGCGACCTGTGCCGTTTGAAGCGCGCGCCGATCCGCGCCGCGAGCACGTCGGCCACCATGAAGCCGACGTTATGCCGGTTGTCCGCATACTCCTGGCCCGGATTACCGAGCCCTGCTATCAGCCACCGTTGACCGGCCGTGCAGTGCTCACCTGGGATGCTCACCTGGGATGCTCACCTCGGATCAGCGCTCACCGGGCCGTCCGGCGGGACCGGCCCGGCACTGCCGGGCCGGTCAGGTCAGCCTCGCTCAGGAGGGCTCCGCTGGCGCGGCCGCAGGCTCGCCCTCGGGCGCTGGTGCCGGAACCGGCTCGGCACCCGGTGCCGCCGGCGTCTCCGCCGCCTCGCCCTCAGGCGCGCCGAGATCGGCTTCGTACTGCTCAGCCGTGGGCGCCGCGACGACGTGCAGTATCAGCGCATCGGGCTCGACGGCGAGGGTCACGCCCCTGGGCAGCTCCAGGTCTCCGGCGTGCACCGCCGAGCCGATGGCCAGGCCGTCGATGCTCACCTCGACGCGCGGCGGGATATTGGTGGCCTCGGCCTCGACCGCCACCTGCACCACCTGCTGATCGAGCAGCCCGTCGGGAACGACCTCGCCGGTCACCTGGACCGGGATCTCGACCGTCACCTTCTCGCCCCGCCGGACCAGGATCAGGTCCACGTGCTCGACGCTGCCCTTGATGGCATTGCGCTGCACCGCCTTGGGCAGCGCGAGCTGGCTCCCCCCGGGCAGACCATCCAGCCGGATCAGCACATTCGGGGTCCGCAGCGCCAGCAGGACATCATGACCTGGCACGGTGACATGCCGTGTGTCGGTCCCGTGACCGTACAGAACGGCAGGCACCTTGCCCGCGCGCCGTGCCCGGCGGGCGGGCCCCTTGCCGAACTCGGTGCGGGGTTCGGCGTCGATACGTACCTCGGGCACGGTGGTGCTCCTCATAAGACAGGGAGATTTCCACGGCAGTCTAGCCCAGATCCACTAGCGGTCGGACCGCGACCTGCCTGCCGGTCAGCCCGGCGGCCGCCTGGCTCAGCTCGCTCAGCGGCCGCCGCTGGACATGGCGCCAGTCACGTCCTAGTCATGCCACGGGGCTGGTTTCTCCTCCTGGCCGGTCTCGGGCTCGTCATGCGACGGGGCTGGTTTCTCCTCCTGGCCGGACTCGGGCTCGTCGTGCCACGGGGCTGGCTTCTCCTCAGCAGGCGGGTCATCCTGCTCGGGCGCTCGACCTTCCATGATCGTCCCCTAACTGGCCTGACCCGGGTGAGCCAGGACCGGCGCGGTAACTGGCGATCGAAATCGTAATAGGTCGCGGCAACGGAAATACCGGAAATGGCGACCATTTGACCGCATCGATTTACCGCCTGCCGATAGCCGGATCAGGCCTGCGGGGGCTGCGCCCCGGAATCTCGCAGCCGGGAGCGCACCTCTTCAGCCTGCTTGTCATCGCCAAGGGCCTCGAAGAGGCGCCAGGCCCTGGCCAGCGCCTCGCGCGCATCATCGGGCCGTCCGGCCAGGCCGTACGCGATGCCGATCTGATGCAGGTCCTGCGCCTCGCCGTACTTGTCTCCGCCAGCGATATGGATGGCCAGTGCCTGCTCGAGCAGTCCGACCGCCTCGGCAGTGCTGCCGAGTTCCAGGCCCGCCCGGCCCAGGTTGTACCTGGCATAACCTTCCAGCCGCGCCGAGCCGATTCCGCGGGCCACGGCCAGCGCCTCGTGCGACCGGGAGATCGCGTCCGCAAAACGCCGGAGATCAAGGTACGCCTCGCCCAGGTTGCAGAGCGCGATCCCTTCGCCGTATCGCTGGCCAACCTCGCGCTGCAGATCGAGCGCGGCCAGCAGCGCCTCGGCTGCTTCCTTGTGTCGTCCGAGGAACCGGTAGCTGAAAGCCAGGTTGTTCGTGGCCTGTGCCTGGCCCCAGCGGTCCCCGGTCTCACGGTAAATGGCCAGCGCCCGCTCGAAATAGCCGATCGCGTCGTCGGCGTGCTGCTGGCCGAGGACAACGCCGAGGTTGTTCAGCACCCGAGCCTCGCCAAGACGGTCACCGAGCTTTAGCGCGCTGGCCAGGGCAATATCATGCGTTGTGATCCATTCTGCACGATATCCATGCAGTTCAAAGCAGATCATTGCGGTCACCGGAAGCTTCCAGGCGATGTCGTGCAGCCCTTGCGCCGCTGCCTGCCGGGTAGCCGCCACCAGGTTGGCACGCTCCACCTCGCACCAGCGGAGCGCTTCGTCCCCGGTGCCGAAGGCCTGCGGCTGGATGCCGGGCTCCGGCGGTCCGAGCGGAACCGGATTCCGGTACGGCGATACCGCGTTTGCGGCCGCATCGGCGCTGCGCAGATACCAGGTCAGCACCCTGCGCACCGCATCCTCGATCGCCGGGGCGGGCTCTTGCGCAAATGCTTTTTCCTCAGCGTATGCGCGCAGCAGATCATGGAATCTATATCTGTCCGGGGCCGGGGAGTCCACCAGATTGGCGTCGGTAAGCAGTTCAAGCGCGTCCCCGACAGGACCCTCCGGCTGCCCGAGCATGGCCGCGGCCGCCCGCAGCCCGATGGATGGCCCCTGCCACACCCCGAGCAGCCGGAACACGTGGGCGGGGTCCGCCTCATCCGGACGGCCCGGGCGGGGCAGCTCGTCGAAGCTGACCTGGAAGCAGGCCCGGATGGCCAGGTCCCCCGCGGTGAACTCGTCCATCCGGCGGCGCTGGTCAGCGAGCCGTTCGGCGAGCGCCCCGACGCTCCAGCTGCGGCGGGCCGTCAGCCGGGCGCCCGCGATCCGGATGGCGAGCGGCAGCCCGGCGCAAGCGGCCAGGACCTCGCGAACCGCAGCCGGCTCGGCGGCGGCGCGGTCCGTTCCGATCATGCGGATGAACAGCAGCCGGGCCTCATCCTCGTCGAGGACGTCGAGATCTACCAGCCTGCTTCCGGCCAGGTCGGAAAGCCGGTGCCGGGAGGTTACGATCACGGCGCACGAGGCGGTCCCCGGCAGCTGCGGCCGGACCTGGGCCGCGTCCCTGGCGTCATCGAGCAGGATCAGCGTCCGTCGGCCGGCCAGCCTGGTTCGGTACAGCGCGGCGCGCTCCTCCTGGCCAACCGGGATGCGGGCGCCCTGCACCCCGAGGTCCCGCAGCAGCCTGGCCAGGACCTCGTCAGGAGGAAGCGGCTGCCGGCTGGCGCCGAGCAGGCTCACGTAGAGCTGGCCATCGGGAAAGAACGAGCGCATCGCATGCGCGGCGTGCACCGACAGGGCGGTCTTGCCCAGCCCCCCGGCACCTGCCACTACCGCCACCGCCACTGCGGCCGGGTTGTCCGACAGCTGCGCTTCCGTGAGCAGGCTGCGAAGCTGCCGCACGTGCCCTTCCCGCCCGGTGAAATCGGCGAGGTCAGCGGGCAGCTGCGCAGGCACCGACGTTGGTTCCCGGGCGGCCCCACCCGGAGCCGCGGCGTCCGGCGCGGCAGGGCGCGCGGTCCGGGGCGCGGCGACCGGCGCCGCCGGTGCCCGGCCGGGTCCTGGCCCGCGGCCGGCCGAGAGCATGGCCAGGTACAGCCGCTGCAGCTCGGTGCCGGGATCCACGCCGAGCTCGTCGGCGATGACCTCGCGGGCCTGGCCGTACGCAGCCACCGCCTCAGCGTGGCGTCCGGCCCCGTCGAGCGCCCGGATGAGCAGGCCCCATAGTTCTTCCCTGAGCGGCTGGTCAGAGATCAGCCTGCGCAGCTCAGGTACCAGCTGATCATGCCGCCCGCAGCCTAGCTCCGCCTCGGCCCGCAGCTCCAGCGCGGCCAGGCGCGACTCCTCAAGCCGGCCGGCTTCTGCGGTTACCAGGGGCGAAGGCGGCACATCCGCGAGCGCACTGCCCCGCCACAGCGTCAGCGCCTCGGCGAGCACGACGGCTGCGCGCCGCGGGTCCCCGGCGCCGAGCGCCTGCCGGCCCTGCGTCACGAGCAGCTCGAACGACCGCGCATCCAGGTCGCCGACGCCCAGCCTGAGCTGGTATCCGGGGGCCCGGGTGGCAAGGACGTGGCCCTCCGCGTCGCCGAGTAGCCTGCGCAGCCGCAGCACGTAGACACTGAGCAGGTTCGGCGCGCTAGGCGGCGGCTCGTCGCCCCAGAGCTCGGCAATCAGCCGGTCGGCGGAGACGGCCTGACCGGGGTTGAGCAGCAGCGCGGCCAGGAGCGACCGCCACTTGGGCGCGCCGATCCCGCCCCAGTCCTGGCCAGTCCAGACCTCCAGCGGCCCCAGGATCCGAAACCGCACTACGCCGTCCCGTCCGGGAGCGCCAATTCCGTCATTCCGAGCAGGCCCACCATTCCGCCCGAGCCCCTGCCACCCGGCCGGTGCGGGGGAACGAAGTGACTCCATTATCACTCAATCAGGTGGCAAGCGCCGGTACTCATGCTTATCTGTAACCAGGTCGTCACAGATAGCCAAACTTGGGTGGTCCCGCGGGCGCCGCGGCCACGGCCGCGCCGACCGGCTCAGCGAAGCCGCGCAACCGGTACTCAATCGGCGCGCAATACCTCATGGGCACACTTCGTAGCAGCCAGCTCAGCTGCACGCCGGCCGAAGCTAACCAGCCCAGTCACCGGGGACGCACCGAAACGCAGCCAAGCCATGCTGCGGACCGCCTAGCGGGGGCGCAGTCCGCAGGGCGGCTGAGCTGGTGGCCGCTGCTCTCCGTTCGCTTTTTGCTGGGGGGCCGGAGGCAGCGGTCACCTTAGCGTTAGCTCTGGCCATCGAAGAGGCTGGTCACCGAGCCGTCACTGAACACCTCGTTGATCGCCCGGGCGATCAACGGCGCGATCGACAGGACAGTGAGCTTGTCGAACCGCTTCTCGGCCGGGATCGGAAGCGTGTTCGTCATGATCACTTCGCTGATACGCGAGTTCTTCAGCGAGTCCACCGCCGGGCCAGACAGCACGCCATGGGTAGCCGTGACGATGACCTGCGTCGCGCCTTGATCGAACAGCGCTTCGGCAGCGTTGATGATCGTCGAGCCCGTGTCGATCATGTCATCAACGATGATGCAGGTACGTCCCTTTACCCGGCCGACAACCTCGAGGACCTTCACCCGGTTGCTGGCGTCAGGGTCGCGGCGCTTGTGGATGATGGCCAGCGGGCAGCCCAGCCTGTCGGTCCACCGCTCGCAGACCCGCACCCGGCCAGCGTCCGGCGCCACGACGGTGACCTGCGACATCTCGAGCCGGTCCGCGATGTAAGAGGCCAGGATCGGCAGCGCGAAGAGGTGGTCCACCGGGCCGTCGAAGAAGCCCTGGATCTGCGCTGTGTGCAGGTCGACAGCCATCAGCCGGTCGGCTCCGGCGGTGGCGAACAGGTCCGCCATCAGGCGAGCCGAGATCGGCTCCCTGCCCCGGCTCTTCTTGTCCTGGCGCGCATAGCCGAAGAACGGGGTCACGACGGTGATCCGTTTCGCCGACGCCCGCTTCAGGGCGTCGACCATGATCAGCTGCTCCATGATCCATTCGTTGATCGGAGCCGGGTGGCTCTGCAGTACGAACGCGTCACAGCCGCGCACCGACTCGAGGAAACGCACGAAGATCTCGCCGTTCGGGAAGTCGGACAGGGTGGTCGGGGTCGGCTCGATGCCCAGGCAGCCGGCAATCTCATCGGTCAGCTCGGGATGGGAGCGGCCCGAGAAAAGCAGCAGCTTCTTCTCGCCGGTCGTGGTGATTCCGGTCACGGCTTCCGCCTTTCCCTCGCGCCGCGCCGCGGCGCTAATCGCCCGCCGGTTCACGCTCTCGACCACCGCAGGATACCGCCGGGCAAGGACCCGTCCGACCCTGCTGAGTCACTCGCCTGCGTGCCGCAGTGGCCGGAACCAGGCTGCCCGACTGGCCGGCCACGCCGCTCGAATCGGGCTGATGCTGCTCCCGGGCGAGGATTCGAACCTCGGTTCAGGGCTCCAAAGGCCCTAGTCCTGCCGATTAGACGACCCGGGATTGCGAACCGCCCAAATACTCTACCGACGACCGCCGGGGCTGCCCCGCAGCACTCGCCAGGGGCAGCCCCGGCCGCGATCGCACTCCCAGCCCAGGTCCAGGAACAACCCCGCCCGGACGCATCCGCCCAGCGGCTGCGTCCGGGCCTGGCGACTACCGGCCGCGGTCGCGGGCAGGGCGTTTTTGACGGGCGGGGCCAACATGACAACTTCGTGAACTATTGGCCAGGTACTTGCACAACCTACGGTGTCGTAGCCTACGGTTACGTAAGCGTATTTGCATCGCCCATGATCTCGGTACATGCGGAGCGCTCGCAGTCTCTGGCCACACGTCTCCGAAGCTGAGCGAGGATCGCCATGACAGCTCCCGCCGACACCGCGACGCGGAGCGCCGTGCTCGCACCCCCGCGGCCGGCCGCGGGCGGGCCCCCGCGGCCGGCCGCGGGCGGGCCGCGCCCGGACCTTGACCGGGAGGGGGCTGGCACCGGGGAGCGGATCCTGGTCGCCACCTTCGTCGGCGTGCCGATGCTCGCGCTTGCCGCGGCCGCGCCGCTCGCCTGGCGATGGGGGCTGCTCAACTGGCACGACGTCGTGCTGGCCTTGGTCTTCTACGCGGTGTCCGGCCTGGGGATCAGCATGGGCTTCCACCGCTACTTCACCCATGGATCCTTCAAGGCCGTCCGGGGATTCAAGATCGCCCTCGCGGTCGCCGGATCCCTCGCCGTCGAGGGGCCGGTGCTGACCTGGGTCGCCGACCACCGCAGGCACCACAAGTACAGCGACAAGGAGGGCGACCCGCACTCGCCATGGCGCTTCGGCGAGGACTGGAAAGCCCTCAGCAAGGGCCTGGTATTCGCCCATATGGGCTGGATGTTCGATGCCGACCGCACCTCGCAGCAGAAGTTCTGCCCCGACTGGCTAGCCGACTCCGACGTCCGGCGGATCTCCAGGTCATTCGGCTGGCTGGTCGCGGCCTCGCTGCTGGCGCCGGCGCTTATCGGCGGCCTCTGGGCCTGGTCCTGGCAGGGCGCCGTCCTCGCATTCTTCTGGGCCAGCCTGGTGCGGATCTCCTTCCTGCACCACGTGACCTGGTCGATCAATTCCATCTGCCACACCTTCGGCAGGGAGGAGTTCGAGGTCAGGGACAAGTCAAGGAACGTTGCCTGGCTGGCGATCCTGTCGTTCGGTGAGTCGTGGCATAACCTGCATCACTCCGACCCGACCTGCGCACGTCACGGGGTACTCAAGGGGCAGATCGACATCGCGGCCCGGCTCATCTGGGCGGCCGAGAAGGTCGGCTGGGTTTATGACGTGCGGTGGCCGGAAGAGAACCGGCTGACGGGCAGGCAGCTGGGCGGCTCAGGCAAGCCAAGGAAGCTGGGGTCCATGACCAGGCGGGCCGGCTCACGGGCGACTGGCTGAGCGAGCCGTCGGCCGACATGATGGAGCAGTGACAAGCCAACCGCCCGGCCCAGGCCGCAAGAGGATGACTGGCACAGAACGCCGAGCTCAGCTGCTCGACATCGGCCGCCGCCTGTTCGCCGAACGTGGCCTCGACGGCACGTCAATCGAGGAGATCGCCGCGAAGGCTGGTGTCTCAAAGCCGGTCGTTTACGAACATTTCGGCGGGAAGGAAGGGCTGTACGCGGTCGTCGTCGACCGTGAGGTGGAGCGCTTCATCGCCATGGCGACCCGCCTTCTTGAAGGAGAGGACACCACCGCCAAGTTCGAGGTGGCCGCCGTTGTCTTGCTCAGGTATATCCAGGACAACTCCGATGGTTTCCGGATCCTGGTCCGCGACTCGAACCCCGCCTCAGGGTCCGGGACCTTCGCCAGCCTGATCAGCGACATCGCCAGCCAGGTCGAGTACATCCTCGGCGACGTGCTCAAATCCCGCGGCTACGACCCCAAGCTCGCGCCGATGTACGCACAGATGCTCGTCGGCATGGTGGTGTTCACCGGCCAGTGGTGGCTGGACGCGCGGAAGCCCAAGCTGGAGGAGGTGGCCGCGCACCTGGTGAACCTGGCCTGGAACGGGCTCTCCACGCTCGATCCCAAGCCAAGCATCTCGCCGGCGGCGATGCAGATACTCAGGGAGATGGATTAACGTCCCGTCGGCGCCCGCCGCCAGCTCGGGTCCTGGCGCTGTCCCGCGTGAGCATCGACGGAGCCGTCCAGCCGGGTCAACTGGCCGCCAGGCTGCTCCGGACCGGCCGGCTACCTGCGGACAGCCACCGCGAAGACGCGCCGGAACGGCAGCACGGTGCCATAGGGGGCCGCCGGATATGCCCGGCGCAGCCGGGCGCCGTACTCGGCGGCGAATTCTGCGGCCCGCCCGGGCGAGAGCGCGGCGAGCACCGGCCGCAGCCCCGTACCGCGATACCAGTCGAGCACTGGATCGGCGCCCGGCAGCACATGCAGATAGGTCGTCTCCCAGGCGTCCACCTCGCAGCCAGCGCGTGCGAGCAGGTCGAGATACTCGGCCGGCTCCGCCGACTGCCGGTTGAGCTGCACGTCGGCGAGCAGCGGGCGCCACGGCGGCGAACTCGCGAGCTCACGCAGGATGGCGTGGCTGGGCTGATCGAAGTTGCCTGGCACCTGAATGGCCAGCCACCCGCCGACGGCAAGAAAGCCGGTCCAGCTGGCCAGGGCGTCCAGCTGGTCGGGGATCCATTGCAGGACGGCGTTGGAGACGATCACGTCGGCCGGACGGTCCGGCCGCCACTCCCGCACGTCGGCGAGCGTGAAGCTGAGCCGCCGGCGTATCCCCTCCTGGACCTCACGCGCGGGATTGCCCGCCGGGCCTGGCGCGGTCAGCGCCTGCGCATCGCTGATCATCTCGGCCGAGTTGTCGACCCCGCGGACCTCGGCATCCGGCCAGCGGCCGGCCAGCGTGGCGGTCAGGTCACCCGGTCCGCAGCCCAGGTCCGCAACCAGCCGGGGCTGCTGCGCCCCGACCCTCGCGAGCAGGTCGGCGAACGGCCGCGACCGCTCGTCGGCGAAGCGCCGGTACTGGTCCGGGTCCCACATCGCCGCCTCCTAAGTTCCTTGACGTCAAGATAACCAATTCCTACCTAGCGTGAAGTCTCGATGTCAAGAGATATGCTGCAGGCCATGGAGCAGCAACGCCGCGGTCCAGCTCGCGGCACGGGACCGGCTGGCGGTACCGCCGACATCACCGTAGCCGCAGATCCGCTCACCGACGAGGTTGATGAACTGGTCGCGGGCTGGCGTGCCGAGCGCCCCGACCTTGACGTCGAACCGCTCCAGGTCCTCAGCCGCATCTCCCGGCTGGCCAGGCACCTGGACCGGGCCCGGCGGGCGGCGTTCGCCGCGCACGGGCTTGAGTCGTGGGAGTTCGACGTCCTGTCCGCGCTGCGCAGGCAGGGCCCGCCGTATCAGCTGAGCCCCGGAGCGCTGCTCCGCGCCACCCTCGTCACGTCAGGCACGATGACGAACCGGATTGACCGGCTAGCTGACGCCGGGCTGGTCAGCAGGCAGCCCGACCCGCAGGACAAGAGGGGCGTGCTGGCCGTCCTTACCCAGTGCGGGCTGGCCACCGTCGACGCTGCCCTCGCCGACCTGCTCAGGAGCGAGCGGGACCTGCTCACCGCGCTGGACGCTGGCCAGCAGGGCCACCTCGCTGCGCTGTTGCGGATCCTGCTGGCACCATTCGACGCGGCCCAGCGCCGGGCCGCCGAATGACGGGCCGGCCCCGATGCCGGACCGTCGGTCACTCAGCGAGCTGCTCGGCAAGCATCAGCCAGCGCTCCTCCATGCTGGCCTTTTCCGCTTGCACCGCGCGAAGCTGGGCACCAAGCTCGATCAGCTTCGGGTAGTCGCTTGCGTTCCCGGCAAGGGCCGCAGTCAGCTCCGCCTCCCGGCTGGTGACCTTGCCCAGCTGACGTTCCAGCCTGGTGAGCTCCTTCTGGCCGTCGCGCCGCCGCGCCGCGGTCGATGCGCCGCCAGCGGCGGGCCCGGCGTCCGGCTGGCGCTGCGGGCCCGGCGGGAACGCAGGCTCGCGGTCCCGCCGCTGCAGGTACTCGGTCACGCCGCCGGCCAGGAACGACAGCTTGCCTCCGAGCAGGGCTACCACGTGATCGGTTGTCCGCTCAACGAAGTACCTGTCGTGGCTGACCACCACCAGCGAGCCGGGCCAGCCGTCGAGCATGTCCTCCAGCTCGGTTAGTGTCTCTATGTCCAGGTCATTGGTCGGCTCGTCCAGGAGCAGCACGTTCGGCTCGGCCATCAACAGCATCAGCAGCTGCAGCCGCCTCCGCTCGCCACCGGACAGCGCGCCGACGAGGGTCCACTGCCGTTCCCCGCGCAGGCCCAGCAGGTCAAGGAGCTGGCTAGCTGACACCTCGCGGTTGCCGAGCCGGACGGAGTTGCGCACCTGCTGCGCGGCTTCCAGCGCGCGGAGACTCGGATCTACCTTGGCTGGCTCCTGGGTGAGGTACCCAAGGCGGACAGTCTTACCCCGCTGGACCCGGCCGCTGGCGGTCAGGTCGCCGGGCGGATACCCGCCATCAGCGGATTGCTCGGCGCCCTGGCTCGCAGCGCTGCCGACTGGCAGGGCGCCGCCCAGCAGCCGGAGCAACGTGGTCTTCCCGCTGCCGTTCACCCCCACCACACCGACCCGGTCACCGGGGCCGAGCCGCCAGGTCACGTGGTCGAGCAGCACGCGCTCACCGGCTGATACCGATCCATCCTCGATGTCGATGACGGTCTTGCCGAGCCTTGCCGCGGCCAGCCGGGCCAGCCGGACGCTATCCCGCGGTGCTGGCTCGTCAGCGATCAGCGCGCTGGCAGCCTCGATCCGGAACTTGGGTTTACTGGTGCGGGCCGGCGGCCCGCGCCGCAGCCAGGCAAGTTCCTTGCGCAGCAGGCCGCGCCGCCGGCGGTCGGCGGCCTCGGTCAGCCTGGCCCGCTCCGCCCGGGCGAGCACGTAGGCGGAATAACCGCCCTCGAAGGAGTGCACCTGCCCGTCGGCTACCTCCCAGGTGCGCTCCGTCACGGCATCAAGGAACCAGCGGTCGTGCGTAACCGCCACCACTGCCCTTGCCTGTTCGCGCAAGTACCCCGCCAGCCAGCGAATCGCCTCAAGGTCCAGGTGGTTGGTGGGCTCGTCGAGCAGCAACAGGTCGTGCGTGCCCAGCAGCAGTGCTGCCAGCGCGACCCGGCGGCGCTCGCCCCCCGACAGCCGTTCTGCCGCAACCCCGGCGCCGATACCGGAAAGCAGGGCTGCCACCACACCGCGGCTGCGCGCATCCGCGGCCCATTCATGCTCGGACATGCTGCCGAAAACGAGTTCCCGCACCGGTCCGGTCACGTCCGCGCTCTGCGGCAGGTAGCCAATGGTGGCATCCCGGACGCGAGTCGCCCGCCCGGAGTCGAGCTGAGTGACGCCCGCGAGCACCGCAAGGAGCGTCGTCTTGCCCGCCCCGTTGCGGCCGACGACACCGATCCTGTCCCCGGCCGACACCCCGAGCGAGACGCCATCGAGCAGCACCCTTGGCCCGTAAGCCTTGACGGCCGTCTCCAGGTTGACCAGGTTCACGCAGGCTCCCCTGGGGCCAGGACTGCCGCGCCGCCCGCCGGTCCCTTGACGTTGACGACGGTCCGGCAGACCCCGGCGCCGGTCAGCGAGACCGCGAGGTCCGTTGCGTGCGCAGCATCCGCTGCCAGGAAGGCACAGGTCGGGCCAGATCCGGAGACGACGGCGCCCAGTGCGCCGAGCTGGCGGCCGGCAGCCAGCGTCCGCCGCAGCTCCGGGCGCAGCGACACCGCCGCCGGCTGCAGGTCGTTCGTCAGGCGGGCGCCCACTGCCACCGGATCGCCGGCCCGGAGCGCCACCATCAAGGCGGTACTGAGCTGCGGCGCGGCAACGGCGGCCGGCCCGGGCGACGGGGCGTCGGCGGCCCGCGCGGCCCGGAGCCGGTCACAGGCCGCGTACACCTCTGGCGTCGAGAGGCCGCCCTCGGCGAGCGCGAGCACCCAGTGATAAACGCCGGTCACCAGGGCCGCTGTGAGCTGCTCGCCACGGCCCTGGCCGACGGCGGTACCACCGAGGAGCGCGAACGGGACATCGCTGCCGACCCCGGCGGCAACCGCCTGAAGTTCCTGCGGGGACGCCCCGGCACGCCAGAGCTCGTTGCAGGCGACGAGGGCAGCCGCGGCGTCAGCGCTGCCGCCGGCCAGCCCCCCCGCCACCGGGATCCGCTTGCGGATCTCGATCAGTACCGCCGTCCTGCCCCGGTGCCGCGATCTGGTGGCCCTGGCCAGGGCCGTCGCGGCCCTGGCGGCCAGGTTCGCCTGCCCGCTGGGCACCGAGCCCGCGCCAGTCCCGGTCACCACCACCCTGGTGCGGTCGGCAGGCCGGACCGTGACGTCGTCGAAAAGTGACACGGCATGGAACACCGTCACCAGATCGTGATAGCCGTCGGCGCGCGGCGGCCCGACGGCTAGCTGGAGATTCACCTTCGCGGGTACCCGCGCGGTCACAGGGGTCACAGTCACGACCAGACGATGTTACGCGGGCGCCCGTGGTTAGCTGGCCGCCGGATCGGCCGCGAATCACTGGTTACGCCAGCCTCGGCTGTCTCTTCGCGCCGCATTCCTCCGACCCTCTGGTGAGTTGTGTGACCAGGGTTGCAGAAGGGACTCAGGGGACCTGAGGCTGGTCACGTGCGGCAGCTCGAGCGTGGCCCCGCCCAGCCATCGCGATCCTGGCGAACTCCGTCACCCCCAGCGATTCGCCGCGCAGCGCCGGATCTAGGCCGGCGGCCCTGAGTATCTGCTCTGCCGCTGCTGCGGAGCCAGCCCATGGCGCCAGAGCGGCTCTGAGCGTCTTGCGCCGCTGCGCGAACGCGGCGTCCACCACCGCGAAGACCTCCTCGCGGCATGGCTGCGCGGCGGCAGCGGCATCAGCGGCAGCCGGAACCACCGGCGGGTCGCGCCTGGTAAAGGCGACCAGCCCGGAATCCACCCTCGGCACCGGCCAGAACACGGTCCGGGGCACCGACCCCGCCCGCCGGACGTCCGCGAACCACGCCAGCTTCACCGAAGGAATGCCGTAGATCCGGCTGCCGGGCCCAGCGCTCATCCGGTCAGCGACTTCGGCCTGCACCATGACCAGGCCACGGCAAAGCGACGGGACTGTGGCCAGCAGGTGCAGCAGGACTGGCACGGCCACGTTGTAGGGGAGGTTGGCTACCAGCGCGGTCGGTGGCGGTCCGGGCAGCTCGGTGACCCGCGCCGCGTCCGCGGTCACTACCTCCAGCCTCCCTGCCAGCCCGGCGCCGCGCGCCGCCACGATGGCGGGAAGCTCGGCAGCAAGCACCGGATCCACCTCGACGGCGATGACCCGGCCCGCGGCCGCGAGCAGCGGCAGGGTCAGCGATCCGAAGCCTGGGCCCACCTCGAGCACGGTCTCGCCTGGCCGCAGTGCCGCCAGCGCCGTGATCCGGTTGACGGTTCCCGCGTCTATGACGAAGTTCTGACCTAGCCGCTTGGCCGGGGTGATGCCGAGCCTCGCTGCGATCTGCCTGATCTCGGCGGGCCCGAGCGCGGCCGCGGCCGTTACGCGCGCCACGGCCCGAAGAGCCGCTCCCCGGTCGACGTGACGGCCGCGCACAGGTCGGCCACCGGCATCTGCTTGACCTCTGCCAGCGCCCGGAGCGTGGCGGCCACCATGGCCGGCGAGTTCGGCTTGCCGCGGTGCGGCATCGGAGTCAGGAACGGCGCGTCCGTCTCGGCCAGGATCAAGTCGGCCGGCGCCGCTACCGCGGCGTCGCGCAGCGGCTGCGCGCTGGCGAACGTCACGTTCCCCGCGAAGCTCATCACGTACCCGGCGTCCGCGCAGCGCTTGGCCATCGCGGCATCGCCGGAGAAGCAGTGAAAGATCACCTGATCGGGAGCGCCTTCGGAGTCCAGGATCCGCAGCACGTCGTCGTGGGCGTCCCTGTCGTGGATCATCAGGGCCTTCCCGGCCTGTTTGGCGATCTGGATGTGCGCACGGAACCACTCCTGCTGCAGCTGCGGACCGGCGCTGTCCCGGTAGTAATCAAGCCCTGTCTCGCCGACGGCTCGCACCTGCTCAAGCCCCGCAAGGGCGGCGATCTCGGCGAGCACGGCATCGCGCTCGGCGACAGCGGAGGCCGCCCTGGCCGTCTCGTTCGGGTGGATGGCCACCGCCGCGTAGACATCCAGGTAGTGGCCCGCGCAGTCCGCCGCCCACCGGGAGGAGGGCACATCGCAGCCGACGGTCACGATCCGGGTGATGCCCACCGATCGCGCGTCGGTGAGCACCTCGGACACTGGGCGCTCGATCATGTCGAGATGGCAGTGGCTGTCGAGCGCCTGGCCGGGCAGCGGCTCGGGCAGCGGCGCCGGCCGCTCTTCGCGCGGCCGGTCTTCGCGCGGCCGGTCTTCGCGCGGCCGGTCTTCCCGCGGCCGGCCTTCCCGTGGCCGGTCAGCGGGGCGACCGCTGCTCATGCCCGCTCCAGCCGGGCCAGCTCCGCAGCGGCGACGGAGGGGTCGAGCTTGGCGAACAGCGGAGTGGGCTGCGCCAGCGGGGTACCTGGCCGGATCGGCGCCGACTCCCATCGGGCCGCCGTGGCGTACTGCCCGGTGATCACCGGGTAGGCGGCGCCACCATCCTCGTCGACCTCGTCGATCCTCGGCACTCCCGACCATTCACCGGCTCCGCCGAGCATCTCGAAGACCTTCTGCGAGGAGTTCGGCAGGAACGGGGTCAGCAGCGTCTTCCCGTCGTCGACGAGCTGCAGCGCCACGTGGCAGATCGTCCGCATCCGGTCGGGATCGGCCTCGCGCAGCTTCCACGGAGCCTGGTCGGAAAGGTACTTGTTGGCCTCGCTGAGCGTCCGCATCACCTCGGTGATGGCCACCTTGAAACGGGACCGGCCAAGCGCATTTCCCACGGTGGTGAACGCGGACCTGGAGCGCCGCAGGATCTCAGCGTCCGCTCCGGTCAGCTGACCGGGCTCGGGGATCGAGCCGATATTGCGGGCAGCGAACGAGACCGACCTGTTGACCAGGTTTCCCCAGTTGGCGAGCAGCTCGTCATTGGTGCGCCGGACGAACTCGGCCCAGGTGAAGTCGGTGTCCTGGTTCTCCGGCCCGGCCACCGCTATGTAGTAGCGCAGCGCGTCCACGTCGTAGCGCGCGAGGAAGTCGCGGACGTAGATGACCACGGCACGCGAGGAAGAGAACTTGCGGCCCTCCATCGTGAGGTACTCGCTTGAGACCACCTCGGTCGGCAGGTTCAGGCCGCCGAGTGATCCGGGGGTGCCGCCCTTGCTGCCGATTCCGTCGTAGCCGAACAGCATGGCGGGCCAGATCTCGGCATGGAAGACGATGTTGTCCTTGCCCATGAAGTAATAGGCATCGGCGTCCGGCGATTGCCACCACGCCCGCCAGGCATCCGGCTCGCCGTACCTGCGCGCCCACTCCACCGAGGCCGACAAGTACCCGATAACCGCGTCGAACCAGACGTAGATCCGCTTGTCCGGACGGTCCCGCCAGCCGGGCAGCGGGATGGGCACGCCCCAGTCGAGATCGCGGGTGATGGCCCGGGGCTGCAGGTCACCGAGCAGGTTCAGGGCGAACTTCAGGACGTTGGGACGCCACCGGCCGCTCTTGCCCTGCAGCCAGGTGCCGAGCACGTCAGCGAAGGCAGGCAGGTCAAGGAAGAAATGCTCGGTCTCCACGAATTCGGGCTGCTCGCCGTTGATCCTGGAGCGCGGGTTGATCAGGTCGGCCGGGTCGAGCTGGTTGCCGCAGTTGTCACACTGGTCGCCGCGCGCTCCGTCGTAGCCGCAGATCGGGCAGGTGCCCTCGATGTAACGGTCCGGCAGGGTGCGGCCGGTCGACGGCGAGATCGCGCCCATCGCCGCGCGCGGGAAGATGTAGCCGTTCCGGTACAGGCCGGTGAAGATCTCCTGGACCACCGCGTAGTGATTGCGCGTCGTGGTCCGCGTGAACAGGTCGTAGGACATCCCAAGGCCGGTCAGATCCTCGGCGATGATCCGGTTGTACCTGTCGGCCAGTTCCCGTGCCGTGACGCCCTCGGAGTCGGCCTGTACCTGGATCGGGGTGCCGTGCTCGTCGGTGCCGCTGACCATCAGGACCTTGTTGCCAGCCATCCGCTGGTACCTCGCGAACATATCGCACGGCAACCCGAATCCGGATACGTGCCCGATGTGGCGCGGCCCGTTGGCGTACGGCCACGCCGGCGCGGCCAGGATGTGACGGCTGGTAGGGGACATGGCCTCCAGCCTAGAGCCTGGCCGGCGCGCCCACGGCGCCCCGCGGCTCAGCCGCCGTCCGGCTGCCGCGGGCCGGTCGAGGCAGCTGGCGGGGTTACCTGAGCCGCCGGCGAGACCGACCGATGCCGCACGACAGCGTCGTAGAGTTCCCGTTTCGCTATCCCGTGCTCGGCGGCCACGGCGGCGATCGCGGCATTGCGCCGCGCTCCGGCCGCCACTTGCTTCTCTACCTCGGCGGCTGCGGCGCCGGCATCGCCAGGCCGGCCCGCCCGTACGGCCCCCCGCGATCCCTCGACCACCACCGTGATCTCGCCGAGCGGATCGGCCGCAGCCCAGCTGGCCAGCTCGGCCAGGGTGCCGCGCCTGACCTCCTCGTGTGTCTTGGTCAGCTCCCGGCAGACGACAGCGCGCCGCGTCCCGCCGAGCGCCTCGGCCAGGCCGGCCAGGGTGGCGCCCAGCCTGCGCGGCGACTCGAAGAAAATGAGCGTCCTGGGCTCCGCGGCCAGCTCGGCGAACCTGCGGGACCGCTCGCCTTTCCGCCGCGGCGGAAACCCCTCGAAGCAGAACCGGTCGCTGGGCAATCCCGAGACCGCGAGCGCAGCGGTGACCGCGGACGGCCCCGGCAGCACGGTGACCCGGATGCCCTCGGCGGCGGCCGCCGCCACCAGCCGGTAGCCAGGATCGCTCACGCCTGGCATGCCCGCGTCGGTGACCAGCAGGACGTCTCGGCCGGCCTTGAGCTCAGCCAGCAGCGTGGCCGCTCGCGCCGTCTCGACCTCGTCGTAGTAGGACACCACCCGGCCGGTAAGCGCGACGCCGAGCGATGCTGCCAGCCTGCGCAGCCTGCGGGTGTCTTCGGCACCAATGACAGCCGCCGAGCGCAGGGCCGCAGCCAGCCGGGCGGAGGCGTCGCCGGGCTGGCCGATCGGCACGGCCGCCAGGGTCAGGGTCGCGCCGGGGCCCTCGCCTGGCCCTTCGCCGGGGCCGTCGGCCGCGGGGTCCGCGCGCTTAGCGCCGCAACGTTCCATGACGCCGCCCACGCTAATGCCCGGCGCCCTTACGATGGCAGTCGATGATGGCAAACGACGCCGAGCTGCTGGCAGGTGCGCCGGCGGACCGGGGTTCCGACCTCCGTGCCCGGCTGGTACCGCCGATCGCCGGCAGTGCCTTCTGGGGCTGGGCGGGGCCGCTCCTGGTCACCGCGCTCGGCACCTTCCTGCGTTTCAACAGGCTCAGCGTCCCCCCGTCCATCGTGTTCGACGAGACCTATTACGTAGGCGACGCCTACGGCATCCTGCGGCACGGCGCCGAAATCAACCACGCCAAGAACGCGGACGCGCTGCTGGCCCACGGCTACACCAACATCTTCGCCCCGGGCGGGGAGTTCGTGGTACACCCGCCGCTCGGCAAGGTGGCGATCGCCGTCGGCGAGTGGCTGTTCGGGCTGACCCCGTTCGGCTGGCGGTTCGCGGCTGCTGTGGTTGGGTCCCTGTCCATCCTGATGACGGCGAGGATCGCCCGCCGGATGACCCGGTCGACCCTGCTCGGCTGCGTCGCGGGGCTGCTGCTGGCGCTTGACGGCCTCGAGTTGGTGATGAGCCGTACCGCGCTGCTGGACATCTTCGTGATGTTCTGGATCCTGGCCGCCTTCGGCTGCCTGGTGATCGACAGGGACCGCGCGCGCGAAAGGATGGCGGCCGCGGTGGCCAGCGGCACGGCGGACGACGCCGGGCCACGGCTCGGGATCCGGCGGTGGCGGGTGGCAGCCGGGCTTTGCCTTGGCTTCGCCTGCGCGTCCAAGTGGAACGGGATCTACTACATAGCTGCCTTTGGATGCCTGGCTATCGCGTGGGACCTGGGCGCCCGCCGTGCCGCTGGCTTCACGAGCTATGTCCGCGGCGCGCTGGTGCGGGACGCGAGCTGGCTGCCAGTCTCGTTCGTGGCGCTGCCGCTCGCTGCTTACCTGGCCTCCTACAGCGGCTGGTTCGCCTCAAGCGTGGGCTACGACAGGGACTGGGCCGCGCAGCACGGCGACCACACCCCCGTGCTCTCCGCGCTGGACTCGCTGTATCAGTACACCCTGGCGATGTGGCACTTCAGCGTCACCCTGGACGCGGGCCACCCGTACAAGTCGCAGCCGTGGACCTGGCTGATGATGAGCAGGCCGGTCTCGTTCTACTGGGCGACCCCGAAGGGCTGCGGCGCGAGCAGCTGCGCGCAGGAGGTGCTCGCCATCGGGACCCCGCTGATCTGGTGGGCGTCGATACCGGCGCTGCTGGCCTGCGTGCTGTGGTGGCTGACCCGCAGGGACTGGCGGGCGGGCGCGGTGCTCATTAGCGTCGCGGCCGGCTGGCTGCCGTGGTTCTGGTTCGCCTGGCACGACCACCGGACCGAGTTCTCGTTCTACGCGGTGGCGTTCGACCCGTTTATCGTTATCGCGATCACGCTGTGCATCGGGCTGATCATCGGGCCGTCCCTGGCCCGCCCGGCGCGCCGCGCGACCGGCGCTATCGCGGCCGGCGTCTATCTACTGGCGGTGCTGGCCGACTTCTACTTCATGTATCCAGTGCTCGCCGCGAAGCTCGTGCCGTACAGCTCCTGGCTGGCCCGGATGTGGTACCACGGCTGGATCTGATCGGGGCGTTTTACGCAGAGCGTAACTACACGGCTTGATTATCGTGGTGAATAGGCGTTTTTGTCCCTGTTTGGAATCGCCAAAATAATGTTGCGCAGATCACGCATCGTGACGGCCCGCTGCTGCGTCTATTAGGTTGTCTTTAACCAGGGATGGGGCGGCGATGGGGAAGAAAGAGCAGACACCAGAGCAGGACGCGCGCTTCGAACGAGATGTCATGCCCTATTTTGGTCAGCTTTATCCTGCCGCTCTCCGCATGACGAGGAACGCCAGCGACGCCGAGGATCTGGTCCAGGAGACGTTCGTCAAGGCCTATGCGGCGTTCCACCAGTTCAAGCCGGGAACCAACCTGCGTGCCTGGCTGCACAGGATCCTCGCGAATACGTTCATCAACAACTACCGGCGGAAGCGGCGCGAACCCGTCCAGCCGCTGGGTATCGACTTCCAGGAGGACTGGCAGGTCGGAACTGACCCGCTGAGCCCGCCCGCGGCCTCGGCCGAGACCGAGGCGCTCGACCGGATGGCTGACTCCGACGTGCTACGGGCGCTGCGGGACCTCCCGAAGGAGTTCAGGGTGGCGATCTACCTCGCCGACATCGAGGGCTACCCGTACAAGGAGATCGCGGAGATCATGGGAACGCCGATCGGCACCGTGATGTCGCGGCTGCACCGCGGCCGCGAGAAGCTCCGCGAGCGGCTGCGCGCCTACGCGCCGGGCCGGGGCCTCGCGGCGATGTCGCGGTGACGCCTGCCGGGCCCGCAGTGCGGCCTGCCGGGCCGGCCTGAGTCCTACCGCGCGTACAGGGTCAGCACCACCGACCGCAGCTGCCAGCGCTGGACCATGCGCAGCTGGCTGAGCATGGCTAGCTCCGCTCGCCCGGTCGGACCGAGCGAGCCGAGATTGGCCTTGCCGGACCAGGTCACGGTCCACACCCTGGACGCGCCGGCGAACCGGTCCGCCACCGTCGCGGGCGGCACCTGGACGCCGATCAGGGTGACCGATGCCGCAACGGGGCCGGCCAGCGCTACGTCCCGCAGCCGCCGGAACGGGGCGGGGTAGGAGAAGCTGATCAGCCGTGCCTCGGATGGGAGATAGAAAACCGCGTCGCCGGGCTGCTCATGGGCCGAGAGAACCGCTGCGACCGCGCGCAGGTTGTCGGGTCGCGCGGCGGTCCGCCTGGCTGCCTGCTGGGGCCCGACCAGTAGCACCACGAGCGCTACAGCGAGTGCCGCCGAGGGCAGCCACGCGAGTACCCGGCTGCTGGCCCCCAGCGGTATCCGGGCGACCTGCCTGACCAGCCAGCCGAGTCCGGCCGCCACCAGCAGCGCCACCGCCGGAACGCAGAAGTTCACGTAGCGCTCGACATAGATCGGGTGGACCTCGGATGCTGCCAGCAGGATCAGCGGCGGCAGCGCCAGCCACGGCAGCGCCATCGAAGCCAGGCTGAGTTCTCCCCGGCGAGCGCTGACGCCGCTTGCCACGCCGGCCAGCGCGATCACGGTGACCAGCGGTAGCAGCGGCCTGGAGCCGGCCAGGTCCGACAGCATCCGCATGATGGCTGCTGCCCCGGGCCGGGTAATCCACGTCAGGATCCCGGACTGGCGGTAACCGAGGACGAACAGCGGGGAAACGACCAGCAGCGCACCGGCTGCCGCGACCAGCCATCTGGCCAGCCCGGGCGGCCGGAACCCGGCCACCGCAGGCGCCGCGGCGCGCGCCGGGGCGCCCTCCGGCGACGGTGGCTGGAACCGCGCGGCCAGCACCGTCACACCGTGCGCGACGAGCAGCAGCAGCGCGAACAGGCTAGACCATGTCGTGACGGCAATCGCCGCGGCGTAACAGGTCCACCATCGCCAGCGGCCGTCAGCGGCGGCCCTGATCAGGAAGTAACTGGCGGTGACGGCGAAGAAGGCCGTCAGTCCGTACGGCCGCGCGTCCTGTGCGTAGTACGTGGTCTGCGGGATGGCTACGAACACCAGGCCGGCCACCATCCCGATGACCGGCGGCGATGGCACCGCCGAGGACACCGCCAGGCGCCGGCCAACCACGGCGATCATCCCGGCCGCCGCGCTCATGCCCAAAAGCGACGGCAGCCGCAAGGCCGTCGCCGAGCTGCCCAGCACGCCCACCACGTAGTGCATGAACAGGTAGTAGAGACCGTGCACCGCGTCCAGGTGGGCAAGTAGCGCTAGGATCTCGCCGCGAGAGCGGTGTGCCGCCTCAAGGGTGTAGCCCTCGTCACGCCACAGCGACGGCCCGCCGATCCGGTAGCCGCCCACGGCCAGCTCGGCAACGGCAGGGACGGCGAACAGAAGCCCGGTGATGAGCCGCGCCCGGCCGCGCCGGGGCGACGAGCCGCCTGCGGTCTCATCCTCCGGCGATCCGGCGGGAGCGGCGTCACCGTCGCTCGGACGGGCGCGCGAGGCAAAGCGATCTCCGATCACGGCGCCAAGAATATAGATCTATCTGTCGCCCAATCCGGATAAGCCAGATTTCACCGGGCTAACCGCCGAAGATCCGGTCGCAGGCCCTCGCACTGGCCTTACCATCATCCAGCGGGCAGAACTTAGCGGCAAAGGCTGCGTAGGCATCGTGATGGCTGGCCGCGACCGGGCCGATGTCACCGATGGCCGCGATCACCTCGTCCGAGGTGGCCAGCAGCGGGCCGGGTGCCTCGGCCTCGAAGTCGAAGTAGAAGCCGCGGAGATTATCCCGGTACTGATCGAGGTCGTAGGTGAAGAACAGCATGGGCTTGCCGGTTGGCGCGAAGTCGAACATCACCGACGAGTAGTCGGTCACCAGGAGGTCGCTGACCAGGAAGAGCTCGGAGATGTCCGGATAGCGGGTCACGTTGACCGCGAAACCGGGCCGGGCGCCCGCCGGCACGTCGTCGGCCATGTGATGATGGCCGCGGACCAGGATCACGTGATCGTCGCCTAGCTGCTTCCAGGCCCGCTCAAGATCGAGCCTGAAGTCGAAGCGGTACCGCCCTGAGGCGTAATACTGGTTGTCCCGCCAGGTCGGCGCGTAAAGCACCACCTTCTGGCCGTCCGGCAGCCCCAGCCGCCGCCGCACGTCGGCCGCCACCTGGCCGGCGTCGCCGCGGTGCAGCACATCGTTTCTCGGGTACCCCGACTCGCAGATCTCGCCGTCGTAGTGGAACGCCCTGCGCATGATCGGCGTGCTGAACGGATTGGGCGACAGCAACAGGTCCCATCTGGCGACGTCCCTGGCCAGGTGATCGAAATAGCTGGTGCCTGAGATGAACTGCGGCTGGTCGATGTCAAAGCCGATGCGCTTCAGCGGCGTGCCATGCCAGGTCTGCACATATACCTGGCCATCCCGCTTCTGATAGTGGCCCTGCATGTCGTCGTTGGCGATCAGGTACTGGGACCTGGCCAGCGCCTCGAAATACTCCTCGGTACCGGTCAGCACCGCGCGGGCGCCGTCGGGCGCAGGCACGGACCAGTCCGCCACCGCCCAGATGTGCTCCCGGTCATCGCCTCGCTTGCGCAGCTCGTCGGCGATGGCCCGCGGGTTGTCGCCGCATTGCTTGCCCTTCCAGCTGACGAACATGACCGCATCCCTGATCGGGAGCTTCATCTGCAGCGGATAGTAGACGCTGCGCAGTACCCGCCGCTGCACCCGGCCCTGCTCGGCGTGCTTGAGCGCGGCGCCCACGACGAGGATCGGCGTGTCGTAGCCGGAGGTGGTGAAGCGGTAGCTCTTCGGCCCGAAGACGAGCTTCTTGTCATCGATCTGAGCCAGCCGCCCGTGGTCGTAGCCGGGCACGATCAGCTCGCCGCCGGCATCGTCAGCGCGGCGGACGAGAATGTCCCAGGAACCATCGCGCAGTGGCAGCAGCCGGCCGAACGACGGCATCCCGGTAGCGGTGATCTCGATAGTGAAGCGATCGCCATCCCGGCTGAACCCGATCAGGTGCTGATCAGTCGAGCCGCGCCGCCGTAGCAGGGCGTCATGGCGGCCCGCAACAGCGGCCGGGAAGCTGCCGGTCAGCGTGAGCCGGCCGTCCTCGCTCCAGGCGTGCCGCTCGATCACCGGCCGGACGCCCCTGCCGACGATGATCACGTTGCCGTCGCTGGCCCGCTCGACGCCGACTTCCCGCGTCCCGAGGTGGTGCCTGAACTCTGGCAGAGCGGCGGGGAACGCGACCCGTACCGGGCCGCGGCTGTCCGCCTCGACATGCAGCTCCCACTCAACGGGCGGGCCGTCGGCCGCAGCTTGGGTGCCGCCGTCAGCGGACTGGCCCGGTCCGCCAGCCGCTGTGACAGGGACCTCAGCGCGCAGCCGCAGCGTCCGGGCGTCCAGCCGGGAGGCCGCCGCGTCGAACCGCAGCGTCGCGGCGGCTTTCGGCCCGCTCAGGACGAGATGCGCGGCGCTGGCCGGGGTCGCAGTGGTGACGTCCACCTCGATCGCAAGCTTGCCGCCTGACTCCTGGCAGCCGTGCAGCACGGCAGGCGTGTCGACCACCTGGACGTGCAATTGACGCCGCACCCACCGGGCCCCGAACCGGATCCCTGGAGCTACCTCGCGGAATTCCGGCCGTTCGGCCGACCCGCGGATCGGGGTGTGCAGCCGCGCGGGCCGCCAGACCCCACGGCCCCTGACCAGGATCAGGCTGTCCCAGTCCCCGGTCAGCCAGCGCCTCCCGGCGCGGAACCACCTCGGGCTGATCTCAAGGCGGAAGCCGGCCCAGTCGTAGGAGTAACGACTCTGGCCCGACCATGCCGTGGCATCGGGATGCGGTACCGACCGGGCGACCAGCACGATCGGCGGCAGCCGCCGGCCAACCGGGCGCAGGATGACGATCTTGGAAGCATGCCTGCGCTTGGTGATGTCGATCGACGGAACAAATGCGCAGCCGGAGACGACGAGCTTGTTCCCATCCCAGCCGATGCCGTCGACCCGGACGAATGGATCGAGTTCCCGCCAGTGCGGCCGGTAGATACTGGCCGGTATCTTGAGCGCGCGATCGTCGCGGAACGGAAGGTCGGCGCGGAGCCTGCCGAACCGCCTGACCACCGGGATTGTCTTGATCGGCTGCCCTTGCTGCCAGGCGTTGAATTCGATGAGCTGATCCAGCCTGCCCGTCCTGACCAGGTAGTACGCGAGCTTGTGCGTCGAGGGCAGCTTCGCGAGTACCCGCCGGTCGACCTGGGCCAGGTATTTTCCTGTCAGCTCGACGAACTCAGCCTGGTACTCGTCGCTGGTCCTTGACAGGTCAGCGACATACAGCCACAGATCGTTCACCAGCGCTTTGCGCTGATGTTCACGCAGCAGGCTGGGCGAGCCGCGCTCGGCGAGGAACCGGTCAATGGCGGTCAGCGCGGTGATCCGGTCCCTGAAGTTGGTGATGTTCGTCCGGGACTGGGTGATCGAAAGCTGGCCCTTGCCGCGCTGCCGCCAGTAGTAGATGGTGTCGGGAAGCACGTCGACGGCCTTGGCCAGGACGTGCGCCCTCGTCATGGCCTGCAGGTCCTCCCAGATCATGCCCTCGGGAAAAGCCAGCCCGCTGGCATCCCAGAAGGACTTGCGGAACAGCTTGTTCCACACCGAGACGTCCCAGAAGAGCTGCGGCGTCCTGCTGATGTGCGTGCCGATGTTCCGGTCCTTGATGGCGCGCGAGTGCATTGTCGACTGGGTGGTCCCGGCCGGGCCTATCCGCTCCACGTTGCCGGAGACGAAATCTGATCCGGAGGCCTCCAGGGTGTGCAGCATCTTGGAGTAGGCGTGCGCAGGCAGCATGTCATCGGCGTCGACGAAGGCCAGGTATTCGCCGGCGGCCCGCTCGATACCGCGGTTACGGGCGTAGCCGGGTCCCCCGTTGGGGACCTGGATCAGCTTGAACCTCGGGTCGGCGGCCGCGCGGGCCCGTGCGACCGCGACGCTACCGTCGGACGAGCCGTCATCCACCATGATGACTTCGAGGTCGGTGAAGGTCTGGGCCGCGATCGACTGCAGGCAGTCACCGAGCAGGTCCTCGTTGTTGTAAAACGGCACAACAACGCTGATCCGCGGAGCCGTCATGTCATCTCCCTCGTCGCCAGGCCACGCTGACCCCTGCCGGAAAGCCTAGGAGACCTGGCACGGTGCGCGTCATTTCAACTGCCCACCGCGGCGCGGCCGGTCAGCCGAGTGCGGCCGGTCAGCCGATCTGCGGCGGCCGGTCAGCGCCCGTAGCGGACTGGCCGCTGACCGGGCGGCGTTACGGCGGCTGCCGAGGCCCCGTAGGCCCGCGAACCCGTTGGCGCAAGCCGAGCGAGCGTAAGCTCGCTGAGGCGGCCGCCGCAGGTCCCGCTCTCCGGACCGGGAGGCACCAGCCTACTGACAGCGACCGCCCGCTGCAGCAGGTCAGCGCCGATAGCCCGGTTACGTACCGAAGGCTGCCGTTACTCACCGGACCCGACCGGTTACCCTTACTGAACAACGCTACTGGACTCGCCGCGGCCGCCCGCTACCACCAGACAACGTTCTGTGCTCGCCGGACGCCGCCGGCTACTTGCCGCGCCAGACCGGAGCGCGCTTCTCGGCGAACGCCACTGCGCCCTCGATCGCGTCCGCTGAGCCGAACACGGGATTGATGATCTCGCCCTGCAGCGCGAACGCCTCAGCGCTGCCCCAGTCCGGTGACTCCACGATGACCCGCTTGCTGGCGGCCAGTGCCAGCGGGGCGCCTTGTGCGACGCGCCCGGCTAGCTCCCTGGCCCCGGCGAGGGCCTGGCCCGCCGGTACAAGCCGGCTGACGAGGCCCGCCTCGGCAAGCCTGGCCGCGGGGAAATGCTCGCCGGACAGGATGATCTCCATTGCCAGGTGATAAGGAACCCGGCGGCCCAGCCTGAGCAGCCCGCCCGCGCCGGCGACCAGGCCGCGCCGGACCTCGGGAAGCCCGAACAGGGCCGCGTCGCTGGCCACCACGAGGTCGCAGGCCAGCACGATCTCGAAACCCCCGGCCAGCGCGTAGCCCTCGACCGCCGCGATGACCGGCTTCAGCGGCGGGCGCTGCGTGATCCCCGCGAAGCCGCGGCCAGGAGCCACCGGAGTGTCCCCGGCCAGGAAGCCCTTCAGGTCCATGCCAGCGCAGAAACTGCCACCTGCGCCGGTGAGCACAAGTACCCGGACGTCGCTGCGGACATCGAATTCGTCGATGGCAGCCGCTATGCCGCGGGCCACCTCGCCATTGACCGCGTTGCGCGCCTCGGGCCGGTTGATCGTGATGACCGCGGTCCCGTCGGCCACCTCGGTGACCACTTCGTCAGTCATCACTACCTCGCTGCCTCGCTTGCTCCTCAGCTCACTTGGGCTGGAATCTGATGCCGCCGTCGAAGCGGACCACTTCGGCGTTCATGTAGTCATTCTCGATAAGCGCCCGGACCAGGTGAGCGAACTCCGCTGCCGTGCCCATCCGCTTGGGGAAGACCACCGGAGCCGTGAGCTTGGCCTTGAACTCCTCGCGGGCCGGCCCCGATCCGTAGATGGGCGAGTCGTAGATGGGCGTGTCGATAATGCCAGGACAGATGGTGTTGACCCGGATGCCGATCGCGGCGAGGTCGCGGGCCGCAGGCACGGTCATTCCGATGATCCCGCCCTTGGAAGCCGAGTAGGCGACCTGGCCGGTCTGCCCCTCGAGGCCGGCGACTGACGAAGTGTTGATGATCACCCCACGGAGCCCGTCTGAGTCGGCAGGCGGCGTCTTCGCTATCGCCGCCGCGGCTATCCGCATCAGGTTGAACGTGCCGATGAGGTTGACGTCGATGACCTTGCGGTAGGCGGCCAGGTCATGGGGGGATCCGTCGCGGCCGACCGTACGGGCCGCCCAGCCTATGCCTGCGCAGCTCACCGCGACCCGCAGCGGCCGGCCAGCGGCGGCCGCGTCAACCGCGGCTTGCACCGAGTGCTCATCGACGACATCGGTCCTGACGAACGTGCCGCCCACCGCATCGGCGACCGCGCTGCCCTGGTCTTCACTGAGGTCGGCTACCAGCACCCGGCAGCCGGCCGCAGCAAGTCCGCGCACCGTCGCCTCGCCAAGGCCGCTCGCACCACCGGAGACGATCGCTGCCGCACCGTTCAGTTCCATGGCCGGAGCATACTTGCCGCCCCGCGAGGCAAGATGGGCCGGGTTGGGCGCGGCCCGTGGGCCTGGCCGAGACTGCCTGGCCACGGTTTTGTCGGTACCCCCGCCTAGCATCGGTGACGTACCGGAACTGCCACGGAGGCGTACTGGAATGGCTGCGGGATGACCCG